>ERZ795042.10-NODE-10-length-267520-cov-101.833735_pt1 | contig 267520 bp, 202 predicted proteins | sample MGYA00375126_ERZ795042 | MGnify/ENA primary metagenome ERZ795042 (study PRJEB30171, sample SAMN05518105) | compost metagenome | isolation source: Feedstock adapted compost from Newby Island compost facility, Milpitas, CA | place: USA:Newby Island compost...
GCTCCTACCACGCCTGGAGACGACTTACAACGACCGTTTAGGGATAGGTTCTAGTGGGATCCTGAGTGCGAGCGCCAAAGTCGGCGCCCCAGCGCACGGCATGCACGCGGGAGGAGTTGGGTCAGGGGCCGATAGCGAATGATTTTGGATCCCCGCAGCCAGGGCAACAGGGAGAACAGAAACAGGGGGCCGCGGGCCAGTGCCCTTTCGAAAAAGATCATGCGCGGGACCCCAGGAAGCTGAAGCCGCACATCGAACAGGTACTCAAGAAAACGAGGCTCGTTGACGAACGCTAACTCGCATGAAGCCCAAAACTTCGCATTGACCTCCATGAATACGAAATCTCGGCGCGCGGGGTCGTATTTGTATTCTGCCAGCCCCCAGCCCGAATAGCGGAAGGCCCGGAGAAAGCGCTCGGTCAGTTCCCACAGCCGGCCATCCGGGTGGGGAACACTTTCAATGACCACGGCCGACCCGCCGGGCTTGGGATAGCTGGCTAGCTCGCGATGCACATGCAAAACAAGGGGCTTCCCGTCTATTGCCAGGAAGCTCACGCCCCAAGTGACCGGGTCCGGGATGAACTCCTGATAAATGTATCGGTCTACGTTTTCATGGGGCAGGCCCGCCGGAGAGGTGGCCACACCACGAGCCCCGCTCCCTTGCTCCTGCGCGGGTTTGAAGAACACAGGAAAGGCATTGCGGGGAATCTGACCGGGAGTGCTGAAGGTCTGCGGCACGGAGAGCCCGTGTTGCTGACAAAACCTCACAAACCAGCGTTTGTCGTATAGTTGAAGTACCCGGGGATCCATGCGGATGCGGCCCAACACGATTTCTCCCTTGGCCAAAAGTGCCCTTGTGCTCTGGGCACCGGTCGGGACCACCTGCAGCCCGGAGGGTATGAGGTCATAGGAGTCTGTGTAAAACGCTCCGTCGTAGAAATCGGCCCAGCGTACTCTTTCCTTTGGGTCAAGCCGGCTGGCCAGGGCGCGTGGGAGCGGGCGCCTGCCTGCGAGTCGGAGTAGCCGTGCGATGGTCATAGCTTGGTCAAGCGACGGCTGAGCGATGTAGAGCACGCCGGGCTCCGACAGCACACTATTCGACTCCTGTTGAAGTGTGCGAATTCCGGCCAAGGTGTTACCCATGCGTGTCAGGCCAGCCTGAGGTTGGCCAAGAGAGGACCAGGTTTTAGCGGGACCCCGACAGGCCGATAGTGGGACATGCCAGCAATGGGGACACCGATTCTTGCCAGGAAGAAACCCGGCGCCGGAGCTGGGACCGGCCCGGTGGCGAGGCAAAGCAAAGCGCTTCCACCAAGATCGCGTCCGGAGGGCTCCCTGGAGGATGGCTCCGTTTTCAGACGGATTGGAGGTTGGCCACGCAAGCGATCCGCTCGACCCTGTTCCAGGGTTGGAGCGTGTAAAGGCGTGCAACGACGGCGCGCACGATTCCTAGAGGCAGCCATGGCAGGAAGGTGCGGGAAATCCGGTAAAGCTTGTCCGCCGGCCCGCCGAACTTCAACAATCGTATCGAGATGATGGGCAGTCCGCTGCCGAGCACCAGGCTGCGCACTTCGGACCGGTTGAAGAAGCGGATTCGGTAGAGGGGATCCTTCTGGGCCAGTTGACGGAACTGCTCGAGAAGTTTTCGGTTTTCCGCGTTGTGGACTAGAAACACGAGCCAACGCTCCGTTACCCGCGCCTGCTCTTGGAGCAGCTTCTGGATTTCCGTGTCCGGGAAACATACCAGAAACCCGTTCGAAAAGGTCAGGTAGAATGCCTTGGCCTCGAACGGCATGGAGAACGCGTCACCTACAAGGAGTTCGAATGTGGGTTTCAACCGCAGTTTCACTTGTTCGACGACGTAGGAATCGGCATCAATGCCATAGACGGGGACGCCCTGCTGCGCAAGAAAGTTGCTATCTCGAAAGGAGCCCCCCGCTATCTCCAACACGCGGGTTTTCGGTCCGAGCGGAAAACGGGAATAAAGCCAGTATCCACATCGAGGCGGCGCCTGGAGGTACGTATCCAGGTGCTGCTGCCAGCACCGCGTCCAATTACCGGTATTCATGGCAGGTGGGAGCTTCGGCGTTCAGGTTTGGACTCGGGTGGGATTGCGGGTGCGTGGATGGGCAACCACCGCGTCCAAGCAATACATGAAGATGGAGACGGCTGCGAGGCCTAGCAGCACTTGATTGGGCCCGAGAGCCGCGAAAGAGGCGAAGGCCCATAGGCCGAGCACGCCCAGTAACCTGAGGATGTTCCAGAAAAGAATGTAGGATTCGGCCCGGACAATCATGGCCCATTTGTCCACCGGAGTGAGTGCGAACTGGAAAAACCCGCTCAGGCAGAGAATTTGGGTAAATAAGCCTGCGGTTTTCCACTCGGAACTGAATACCAAGGGAAATGCGATCGGTGCGGCGAGCCCAAGGGCTGCGTAGGGCAGCACTGCGAGCCCTGCTGAAAGCAGAAGGGTGCGCAAAAAGAGAGAGCGGAAACTGCCGGTCTCGTGATAGGCCTTCGCCGCCTTCTGGCGGAACACATCACCCAGGGCGGCAGCCACCAAGGAGGTGGGTAGGCCGACCACGCGCTGCGCCAGCGCATAGTGACCAGCGACGGTTGGCCCGAAGAGGGAGTTGAGCATGAGGGAGGGTATCTGAATCGCAGCGGTCCCGATCAGGTGGGCTGGCAGAATGTACTTGGGGTTGCCAACGTATTCGCGGGCGATCTGCAGCAGGTTGCGCAGATTTGGAAGCCACGGCCGCGACGGCAAGGTCCGCACGTGCCATAGCACGAAGAGGATCGCGGTGAATTGACCCAGGAGAATGCCAATCAAGAGACCGAGGAATCCAAAGTTCAGAAACCCGAGTCCGATCGAGACCAGACTTGCCACGGACACCTGGACAATTCGACTGTGCGCCATCTGTTTGTAATGAGCGCCACGGTTAAGCCAGTAGTAAAGAGTCAGGTATGTGGCCGAAAGCAGGACATTGAGAATGATGAGGAAAAGCACCTGCTTCGCGGAAGGCGGTAGTAGCCCCGGGAAAAGCTGAATCGCCGTAAAGATCAGAAGTGGGACCAGAATTGTGGAAAAGGCCGCGGCGCAGAAGAGGGAGAGGTAAAGCAACGCCGCAGCGTGATGGTCGTTGTCTGCAGCGGTAATGGACAGCTCATAGCGTCCTGCGGCAGCCGTAGCCAGAATTGCGGTCATGGCTGTGTAGATGGCTGCCAACCCGTAATCCTCGGGCGAGTAGAGGCGTGTGATGATCGGCGCCACCAGCAGTGTCAGGGCTTGGGCAAGAGCCGTGCCCCCAGCAAGTGTCAGAGCTTGACGCAAGAATCTCCCTGGGCTCAGTTGAGCCAGGAATTCAGCCCAAACACGTCGGCGCAATGTACCGAGGGCAACGGAGAGGGAACGGGGCGCGCTCACTTCGGAATCGATCAAGCCCAGGGACGAGATACGTGGCAGTGGGCGGTGCGCAGCACGGGATCACCTGGATGCTGAACCGAGGGTTTCTCCCAACATTTCGGCGATCTTCCGGCTGGCTGGGTGGATTGGAGGCGGAGTTGGAAAGGTGGCGCGAGCGAGATGCTGTTCCACGGCCGCGCGGATGCGGGCGGGGTTCGTGCCGGCCAGCAGATTGGCCCCAGAGTCGAGGGTTTCAACCCACTCGGTTTCCTCCCGTAATGTCACACAAGGCACCCCTAACCACCACGCCTCTTTTTGTAGACCGCCCGAGTCGGTGAGGATCAGCCGGGCGCAATCGGCCAACCGCAGCATGTCCAGATAGCCCAGCGGGGGCAACAGGCGCAGGTCCACCTCCGGCTCGGGGCGTAGCACGGCAGGGAACCCGGGGGCGGTCGGCGCGGAGTGGGGGGCGGTGTTCCAGCCCAGCCTTGCCAGGGCGGCGCGGGTGCGGGGATGCACTGGAAAGATCACCGGCCCCTGGCGTGCCAGATCGGTCAAGGCCTGGAGAATCTCCGCCAACCGGGACGGATCGTCCGTGTTTTCGGCGCGGTGCACCGTGGCCAGGAAGTAGTGCCGGGGTCTCAGCTCGAGCCGTTCCAGAATTCGGGAACGCTCCGATGCCATCTGGCGCGCTTCCAACAGCGCCTCGTGCATGACATCGCCCACCAGATGAACGCCCCGGGTAATGCCTTCGCGGGCGAGGTTCTCCACCGCCGTCGGTGTAGGGCAGAAGAGCAGGTCGGCACAGTGGTCGGTCAGCACCCGGTTAATTTCCTCGGGCATACGGCGATTGAAGCTCCGCAGCCCGGCCTCGACGTGGGCCAAGGGTAGATGGAGTTTGGCCGCGGCCAGGGCACCAGCCAGGGTGGAGTTAGTATCGCCGTACACCAGGACCCAGTCGGGCCGCTGGTTGCTCAGGACGCCTTCCAACGCTTCCAACATGCGTCCGGTCTGTTGACCGTGCGGACCGGAGCCGATGCCGAGGTTGATGTGGGGCTCTGGCAGCCCGAGTTCTTCGAAGAACACCCGTGACATGGTGTCGTCGTAGTGTTGGCCGGTGTGCACCAGCAACTCCGTGTGGCCGGCCTGATGAAGGGCACGGCTCACCGGCCAGGCCTTGATGAATTGGGGTCGGGCCCCGACGATGGAGACGATCTTCACGGCAACTGGAGCGACGGGCACCTCGTGATCGAGCCGTGAGAAAGGACCCATAGAGCCCACGGAGGAATCAGGGTGGCCTCTGGCACAGGGGGTGGCGGCGCATCGGCGAAATCGATGGAGTCGGAGGGGCCGGTTCCATCCGGCCTATCAACGTCGGCTTGGTACTGGAAAAAGGCAGAAATGCTGAGTCGCTCTCGGCTACTGTCCATGACCAGGACGGTTCCATTGGGTGTGCGATGCAACCTAAGAGCCCGGGCTAGCGTGGATGGAACTCGCGATAGGGGCGTGTGCCGGTGCGCAAGGGTTCCGGCAAAGGGTCGTCTTCGCCCAGGTCCAAGCAACGCAAGAGGCCCGGCTCGATTTCTTGGTAGCGGAACCCGGTTTCCGGACAAACGCGGATGCCATCGGGACCGGGTGGGGGTAGGGGATGGCCATGCCGGCTGACCCAGCCGCGTTGCCGGGCCGGCACGCCCACCATGAGGGCGTAGTCCGGCACGTCCCGTGTCACCACCGCCCCGGCCGCGATGAAAGCATAACGGCCGATGGTCACACCGCAGACGATGGTGGCATTGGCGCCAATGGTGGCCCCGCGCCGGATCAGGGTCCGCTCATACAGCGCGTGTCGGTTCACCTGGGAGCGCGGATTGGTGACGTTGGTCAGGACGCAGGACGGTCCCAGGAAGACATCGTCCTCGATCTCGGTGCCGGTGTAGATCGAGACGTTGTTCTGCACTTTGACGTTGTCGCCGAGGCGGACGCCGTCAGCTACGAAAGTGTTCTGGCCCAGCACGCAGTTGCGGCCGATGCGCGCGCCGCGGCAGACGTGTGCGAAATGCCAGATGCGCGTGCCGGGTCCGATTGCGGCGCCTTCGTCCACCACGGCGGTCGGATGCACAAAGACATCGGCAGGGACGGAGCCGGGGCTTGGGGCGGGTGCCGTGGGACTGCTGGCAGCGCCGGTGGGACGAACGTGGGTGGGGGGATGGGACTCCAGGGCCACGCAGACGGCCTCGCCGTCCCGTTCCAGACTCTGCTGAGCCGCTTGCAGCACGCGAAGCACGCGAAGTCCTTCCTCGCCGTCGGTACGCGGGCGTGTTCGGGTCTGGCAGCATTCGAGAAAATGGCGGCATTCCTGTTGCAAGGGCTCGACAGGCTCCACTGCGATCGGGTCGCCTTCGGACCGTTGGGGAACGGGGACCTGGCCTTCTGACCAGCGGAGGTAACGCCGGTAGAGGCGGAGTTTTTGGGGCCAGGGCAAGGTGTCGTCGAACACGGCCATGCCTTCGGAGCCGACGACGGTGAGTTTTTGTTCCTTGAACGGGTTGAGCCAGCTTACATAGACGTGCGCGCACAAGTCGCCGGCAAACCGCAGGGCGGTGAGGGTGGTATCTGCCACGGGATGGTTGAGGTACGATTCGCCAGTGCAGCGGACGCGCAGGGGCAACTGGGAACCGGCCAGGCTGAGGATGACGGAAAGGTCATGGGGGGCGAAGCTCCACAGGGCGTTCTCCTCGCGCCGGATTTTGCCGAGATTGAGCCGGTTGGAGGTGATGTAAAAGAGTTTGCCCAGTTCACCCTGCGCCACAAGTCGTTGGAGGGCCAGGATGCACGGGTGGTACTGGAGCAGGTGGCCCACCATGAGGATGCAGCCCCGGTTGCGGGCCAACGCCACCAGTTCGCTCGCTTGGGCGGTATCGAGGCAGAGCGGTTTCTCCACAAACACGTCCTTGCCGGCCTCGAGTGCAGCGCGCGCCAGGGCGTAATGCGTGGCTGCAGGTGTGGCAATGGCCACGCGGCGGATGGCGGGGTCGGCCCAAAGATCGTTCGCATCCCGGATTTTGCGCACGCCGTTGTATTCCGGCCCGTACCCGGCAAGGATCTCGGGGGAACTATCGCACAGGGTGTGGAGGACTCCCAGGGCGTGAAAGTTCCGAGCCAGATTGCGGCCCCAGGAGCCGGCGCCGATCAATGCCACGGTCGGTTCGTTCATATCACAGAATCAACCACGGAGACACAGAGAGGCTGTGCTCATTCAACCACAGAGGCACAGAGGTCACAGAGGAAAACACAGGGGGCTTTTATGTGTTTTCTTTTTGATTTTTTCACTTTTTCACAGGGAATAGAGGGAACCGAGATCAAGGAGATGAAGTTCGGGCGGTGGCGGCGGAGATGCTTTCAGAGATTTGCTGTCAACCACAGAGGCACAGAAGCCTTGGTTTTTAAAAAACCACAGAGACACAGAGGTCACAGAGGAAAACACAGAGATTTCTCTTTTCTGATTGCTTTTTCAGATGACCCGAAAGTAGGGGGAACGGTTCAGACACGGTCGCGAGCGCGGCTGCTGGTCCACTTTATTCAACACCGTGGCCGCTCTCTGGTTAGAACTGTTGCAGACTCTCAGTACCCGCCGACAATCTCCATCGTCCCGAAGGCTCGTGCTGGCTGGTTCGCGTGCGCGGTGCGTTCAAACCGGCATCCATTCTCCGTGAATTTCTTTGAATTCTTCTCTGTGAAGTATCTCTGTGATCTCTGTGCCTCTGTGGTTTATTTATAAAACTGTCGTGGTGCCTCCGGGGTTCATCGGTTGTCGTTTGTGGGCTCTTTCTACCTCTGTGCGCTCCTGGGCCTCTGTGTCCTCCAGGAGCCTCTGCGGCCTCGTTCTCGGAAAGAGAATCAGGAAAAAGGACTCTGTGGATCTCTCTGTGCCATCTGTGGCTCTGTGGTTTATTTGGGAATCTCTCGCTGCGTGTCTCTGTGGTGATCTCCGTGTCTCGGTGGTTCACGCGGCCAGAGCCGCGGCAAGGGCCTGGATGACGCGGTCCTGGTCGGACTCGGTCAGGAACGGATGCATCGGCAGGCTGAGGACCTCGCGCGAGGCCTGTTCGGAGACCGGAAAGTCGCCCCAGCGATAGCCCAGGCCCTGAAACACGGGTTGTTCGTGCAGGCATTTGGGATAGTAAACCGCCGTGGGAACACCCTGGTCTTTCATCCGCGCCGCCACCGCGTCGCGGTTGCGGACACGAATGGTGTACTGGGCGTAGACGTGGGTGTTGCCAGGTGCCACGGCCGGGACGGCATGGGGCAGGTCGAGCAACGGACGCAGGGCGGCATCGTACCGGGCCGCGATGCGTTCCCGGCTGCGCAGTTCCTCGTCGAAATGCGGCAGTTTGGCCAGCACCACGGCCGCCTGCAGGGTGTCGAACCGGCCGTTCATGCCCACCAAGGTGTGGTGATGGCGTTTGAGACCGCCGTGGTTGCGGATGGCGCGCATGCGTTCAGCCAGGGCATCGTCGTTGGTGAACAGGGCACCCCCGTCGCCGTAGCAACCGAGCGGTTTGGCGGGGAAGAAACTCGTGCTGGCCGCGGTGGTGACGCTGCAACTGCGGCGGCCGTGTCGGGTGGCGCCGAAGCTCTGGGCGGCGTCCTCGATGACCGCCAGGCCGTGTCGGGCGGCAATCTCGTTGATCCGTTCGATGTGGGGCATCTGACCGAAGAGACTGACCGGCATGAGGGCGCGTGTGCGCGGTGTGATGGCCGGTTCGATGAGATCGGGATCGATGTTGTACGTGTCGGGTTGGATGTCCACGAAGACGGGTCGGGCGCCGACCAACGCGATGGTTTCGGCGGTGCTGATCCAGGTGAAGGGGGTGGTGATGACCTCGTCACCGGGGCCGATCCCGAGCGCACGCAGGGCGATTTCCAGGCTGTCGGTGCCGCTGGCCGCGGTGATGCAGTGGCGGACGCCGACGTACCGGGCCAGCTCGGTTTCCAGTTCCGTGACCTCCGGGCCGAGGATGAACTGGCCGTGCTCGAGCACGGTCTGGATGCGGCGGTGGATGTCGTCGCGATACGCGCGGTACTGGGTCTGGAGATCTATGAATTGCATGGGCGTGGAATGAACCACAGAGGCACAGAGAATGTTGTTTTTTTTCAACCACGGAGACACGGAGAACACAGAGAAAAACACGGAGATGTTCTTTTTTCCACGACCCGCCCAGGCACCCAGGGTACAGAGAGCTTTTCTGTTGTTCCTTCTTTCTCTGTGAACTCTGTGTCTCTGTGGTTCTACAGTGGTTTTTCTGTCTCTGTGGTTCCTTGTATCGTGTTCCCGGTGTCCCGGTGGTCCAGGCGACGGAGGCGGTGGCGGTTGATTTATCAGGGCGCTTGGGGCGTTGAAGAGGGCGGACGCCAACGCGGTCGGTGCCAGATCCAGACGGCGTCGTACAGCAACATACGCCCGAACCGGGTCTCGGGATCCAGGGCTTTCCATTCCTCCGGGGTGAGGACAACGAGGTCCACCGGGACGGGCAGGGTCTCGACCGGCCAGGGACGATGCCGTTCCGCCGGATCGGCGTGTGCGTGCTCCACGATGAGCAGGAGGTCCGCATCGCTGCCCACACCGAAACGCCCTGTGGCGAGCGACCCGAAACAGGCGACGGCCAGAAGCTCGGGATGCATCTCGGCCTGCTGATGCGCCCAGTCGCGAACGGCGGTGCGGACCGTCTGCGCGTCAGGCCAGACGATCACGGACGAATGCAAGGATCTCACCGGCATATTGCAGGGCCAGTTCGCTTTGCAGGGGACCGTAATGCTCAAATGGCGGCCCTTCCGGATGGCCATTGGGATAGCGCGTGGGAACGTAGTAACCGTCAAGGACACGCGCCTTTTCAGCAGATCGGGCCCCGGTCGAAGGGGCTCCGGAAGCTCCTGGATCAGACGTGCCACGACATGGCCCCAGGCCTCCTGTCCGTGGGCCAGATGCAGGGCTTTGACCGCCTTCTCCGCCGCCTGATGAGCGGCGAAACAGGCCCACTTATGACATGCGGCGTCGCGGGCCAGGCGGGCCAGGTTCAGATCCCTTTCGGCCTGGCGCCACCAGTCCTGTGTGCGCGTGCTCATCGAGGGAGGACAGAGAGAACCCCGGAGATTCTGTCTTTTTACTCACCACGGTCACAAAGAGACCACGGAGATGTATTCTTTTTTTAACCACAGAGACACGGAGAACACAGAGAGAAACACAGAGATGTTCTTTTTTCTATGACCCGCAGTGGCACGGAGAGTACCAAGAGCTTTTCTGTTGTTGTTTCTTTCTCTGTGACCTCTGTGTCTCTGTGGTTTTTAGCTTCCTTTTTCCGTCTTCGTGATGGGCAACCTCGGAGGCACCGAGGACACGGAGAGACCACGGAGATGTATTCTTTTTTTAACCACAGAGACACGGAGAACACGGAGAAAAACACAGAGATGTTCTTTTTTCTATGACCCGCAGAGGCACGGAGGGTACCAAGAGCTTTTCTGTTGTTCTTTCTTTCTCTGTGACCTCTGTGTCTCTGTGGTTTTACAGTGGTTTCTCTGTCTCTGCGGTTTCTCGTAACGTGTTCTCCGGGTCCCGGTGGTGCAGGCGACGGAGGTGGTGGTCGAGGATCTGTTCGAAGCTGATCAACTCGCGCAGCAGGGCATTGTACCGGCCGTAGGGATCGGCCTCCGTGCGGCAGAGGAGTCGGTACAGCTCCAGTTCGGATTCACCCGGCAGGGGCTGGAGATCGGCGGGCCAGAGACCGGCCTGTTGCAGCCGGGGCCGTGCGATCTGACAGAGCCAGGCCGAGGCAGATGGTCGGCGCGCCCGCAGGTCCTCCAGACCGCGGCGAATGTGATCGGATGCCGGGAGATTCTCGAGGTCCTCAAGTCGCACCACGACAGTACTCCTCGACGATGCGGCGCAGCGTGGGGATGTCCACGGCCGGGTAACGGATCAGTTGCGGTTCGATCTGCCGGAAAAGCTCGTGCAAACGTTGGGGCTGGATCCAGCCGTGCTTGCGCATGGCCTCGATGTCCTGCAGATCCCGTTGATGACGGCGATGCAGCTTGGCGAGGGCCTGGGCATAGGGATCGTAGTGGTAGAACTGGATGGGTCCGTGCTGGGCGATCCAAAGCGAACGGTCCTGCCAGCCGGGGAGGGGAGGCAGGAACTGGTCGGGAGCCGCCAGCTCGACGTTCAGGCCCAGTCGGTCCTTCAGTTCGGCCAGTGCCTCGTAGAAACCGGCCGGTTCGGGGTCGGCCTTGAGATCCACGTCGACCGTGGTTTGACGCCAGCCGTACCATACGGCGGTGGCACCGCCGGCGAGGTAGATCCGACCCGGACCACGCACGGCCCGGCCCAGGGCGATGACAAAGGCCTCGAGTTTCGCCCGATCCGTCTCCGCTCGCATGGTTCACCACTGAGAGGCGAAGATTCTCCGATTCTCTTCACCACGGAGGCACGGAGACAGTGCTAGAAACCACAAAGGCTCGGACGACTTTTTTCGAATGAACCACAGAGACACAGAGGACACAGAGGAAAACACAGAGATCTGCTTTTTGGCTCTTTTTCCTTTTACAGTTTCAGAGGGCACGGAGAAGACAGAGGGCACGGAGATGCGACCCGCGCGGCAAACCACAAAGGCACAGAGCACTTGCTTTCAAAATGAACCACAGAGGCACAGAGGACACAGAGGGAAACACAGAGATTTTTTTTCTTCTTTTTTCTCTGTGATCTCTGTGTCTCTGTGGTTTTTATTTCCATTTCGTGTCTCCGTGGTTCAGAGGATGCGGCGGCGGATGCCGTCCTTCAGCACGGGCACGTTGAAGTTGATGAGGAGGCCGAGCTTCCAGTCGCCCAGCTTCATGTAAGTCAGCAACTGGGCCTCGTGAATGGGTTCGAGTTCCTGCACGGCCTTGATCTCCACCACGAGCGCATCGGCCACAACGAAATCCGCTCGATACCCGCAGTCGAGTGCGAGCTCCTTGTAGCAGACGCGCAGGGGAACCTGGCGGGCATGCGGGATGCCGCGGATGTCGAGTTCATGGGCCAGACAGGTTTCATAGGCGGATTCCAACAGGCCCGGTCCGAGGATCCGATGAACCTCGATGGCCGCGCCGATGACCTGCTCGGTTAGATGGTTCAGGCGGTCCATCTCAGTCCGATGTATGACGCCCACGCGGATTCAGAACCACGGAGGCACGGAGGTGCTTGTTTTTAATCAACCACGGAGGCACAGAGGCACGGAGGACACGGAGAGACCACGGAGATGTTTTCTTTTTTTTCAACCACGGAGACACGGAGAACACAGAGAAAAACACGGAGATGTTCTTTTTTCCACGACCCGCCCAGGCACCCAGGGTACAGAGAGCTTTTCTGTTGTTCTTTCTTTCTCTGTGACCTCTGTGTCTCTGTGGTTCTACAATGGTTTTTTGTCTCTGTGGTTTCTTGTGACGTCTTCTCCGTGTCTCCGTGGTGCAGGGACAGGCTGCCGCCCTTGGTCGTTTTGCCGGTTTTCCCGGCAAAGACCGTTTGACCGTCGATCTTGCCTGTACCCGACATGGGTCGGGTGCGACGGGATCCGCCCCGTCGCTTGATCGGTGCCGGCCCCCGTTTTGGGGATGGCCGGGCACCACCATCGTTTCGTGCGGGTGCCGCGTGTGTGCCGGTTCAACCGGCCAGGACCCGCTGAATCAGCGGCAGCAGCCTCCGACCGTTCCGGCTCCAACTGCGGAGGAGCCGGATCCGGTCGCGCGCGTGATTGCGCTGCTCCTCCGGCAGTGACTCCGCCAGGGCGCTGATGCGGTCGAGTCGCTCCTCACCGTCGCGAAGCCGGGGTTCGACCCGTTCGCGGATGAACCGGCCGGCCATGCGGCGCAGTTCGGCGACGGCCTCGTAATGGGCGCGGCGGTCGTCGGGCGACTCGATCTTGCGCACGGCGCCGATGCTGTGAAGGAACCGGAGTCCCTGACTGGCCGAGCCCTTGCTGATGCCGAGTCGTTGCACCAGTTCGTCCATCGGCATCGGGCGTGGCACGATGAACAGCAGCCCGTAGATCTGGCCAAAAGAGGCGGGCTGACCCAGCAGACGGGAGAGCCGGACGAAAAAGTCCACCACCTCCCGCTCCAGCGGGCTCAGGCCGTTGCGATCGCGTCGGACAGCGGTACGCGACCGCGGTTCAGCCCCCGTTCGACGTGTCACCCACACGCGGTCCACGCTAGGAAAGGCCGAAAAAAGTTCAAGCGGAAATGAACAAAAATCGCGAGCGCCCGGTGGGGGAGGGCACGGAGTGGGAGGGAGGTCACAGAGGGGGAGTAGAGCGCACAGATCTGGAGGACACGGAGGGCTGGTGGGGACGGAACCACCGAGGCACGGAGGACAAGCGTGATTGATAAACCACAGAGACACAGAGGACACAGAGGAATGCACAGAGGGCTTTTTTCTGCTTTTTTTCCGAGAGGGCACAGGGCCGGCAGCAGGACGCGGGGAGGGGTCGAGGCCTGGGGGAGGGCCAAGGTGCAGGCAGAGATCACGGAGCAAGAGGAGGCCACAGAGGAAGCAGGAGGTCACAGAGGGCGTGAGAGGACACGGAGGGGCGGTGGTGGGGAAACCACCGAGGCGCGGAGGATAAGAGTGGTTAATAAACCACAGAGGCACAGAGGACACGGAGGAATGCACAGAGGGCTTTTTTCTGATTCTTTTACAACGGCTGAGCAGCTGGGCGTCGATGGTGTCGGTTCAACGGGCAGCGGTGGTTCCTGCTCGGTACAAGCTGCCGGGGCCGGCTGGTCCCGGAGCTGAGGCACAGGTGGAACTGGCCGCTGCCGGTTGGGATGCCGGCAGCAGCCGGCACCCCAACGCCCTCTCCCCACCCGGGACCCGGGCAAAGTCCACACCGCCCACCTTGCAGCCCGGGACTTCACCAAGAAAGATACAAGGCAAGGAGGAGACCGAGACAAAACACAGAGACGTTGTCTGGATGTTACAAGTGGACCATGCGCTGCATCCTCTTGCAAGGCATTTCATGCGGGGCGCATGTGGGTGTTGCTGGCATGGTCAGCATTGCGGGTCTGTTGTGCCGACCGGTTACTTGCCCGGCCCGACGGGGTTGGTTTCTCGAGACGTTTTTTTTCCTCTGTGAGGATCGCTGTGTTCTCCGTTCCTCTGTGGTTCATGGTTGAGATCCTTTCGAAGGCTCTGTCTTGAATTCCGTGTCTCCGTGGTTTTTAAAACTCCTTCGGCTTGGCGGGCACGGGGGATGGACCGCGCGGGAGGGGGCGAGTCGGGAGCACAAAAAAGGGATGGCCATTGCGCCATCCCCGAGGGTGGGGGTGGTGGAACTGGGAGGAAATCGTCAGGTTTGGGTCCCGGTACGGCGGTTCGTCACCGTCAATTTTCGCCGGGCAAAAGCCAAAGTCAAGCCGGCCAAAAACCCGATGGCCCATGTGGAGGGCTCGGGCACAGCCTCGACTCGCATGCGTTGGGGATCGTTCAGGTCCGGGCTGCTCCATGCCCCGCCGCTGTTGACGGTGAAGGTGAATTCGCTGGGGAAACCCGTGCCGGATTCGGAGTCGGTATAGCCCCAGCGGAGGGTGCTGCGGGCATCGGGTCGGACCACCACGTAGTACGTGGTGGACGGAGTTATGGAGACGTTCAGCCCGGTGATGCTGACGACGTTGTCGGTGTCGGGCGTCGTGGGATTGGCCCATCCGCTGGCCAGGGTCTCCACAATGGAACCGGGCGTGCCACCCGAGCCATTGGCGTCCCAGAGTTGGACGCTGAACGTTCCGTTGTTGCCGCCGTAAAGGTTCAGGTGGACGGCTTCCAGGGCGGTATAGGAACCGCTGGAGAAGGCTTGTCCGGCCCAGGTGCTTTCGCTGAGGCCGATCGAGGCAGCGAAGGGTTGGTCCAGGCTGTCGGCGATGGGAACCCCTCCCCGGCCTGTGGTGGTGACCAGGAGCAGAGCCAACGCGCCTGCCAGTGATGCAAATCCGTTTGCCATGCCAGTTGACAACCGCCTTTGTAATGCAGTTGCCCTCGTTGTCAAGGGCCGTTTCCAAGGCGTGAAGGCGTTGGGGCGAGGCGGGCGCCGACGGCCTTCGTGTGCGACGGCCCCGGGAGAGGGGCTGTCAGAAAAGGAAATTGGTGCCGATGGAGGGAGTCGAACCCCCACGCCCTTTCGGGCACCAGATTTTGAGTCTAGCGCGTCTGCCAATTCCGCCACATCGGCACCCTGACGATCGTGAGCATACACATTCTGCGCCGGTTGTAAACCCCCTTGGGGAGGGGGTCACGGCCGGCGGGCCGGTGTGTGGGGAACCACCGAGAGCGCCCGAGGGGACCCATGCACCGCGGAGACAGGCAGGGACGTGTTCCGCCTCCGCGAAGGGCGCAGATGGCTCCCAAAACACAGGCATGCGGACAGCGAATCGAACTCGGAGACCACGGAGATTTTCCTTTTTTACACACCACGGAGACACGGAGAACACAGAGGAGACACAGAATCGTTTTCTTTTTCCTCGGTGACCTCTGTGTCTCAGGGGTTTTCATCTCTTCGCACTGTTTGGTTGGTCGTGAACCACAGAGGCACGGAGTTGGATTCGTTGTTCTTATTTGCTGTGGGTGGTCTCCGTGGTTTGTGAGAAGGTGTTGTCTGTGTCCTCCGTGGTTCAGCGGCGTTCCATGCGGCGGCGGGCGGCTTCGAGGATCTTCCGCTCGCGCGGGGTGAGGCTGTGGATGCCGTGGGCGGAGATTTTGTCCAGGATGGGATCCACCTCCCGACTCAGGAACTCGTCGGAGGTTACGTCGTCCGGGAGGTCGGGTTCGCCGCTGCGTCCCGCAGGCCGGAGAGGGCCGGCCACGCGGTAGGTGGGTCGTGGGACCGACCTGCGATGCCATCGAAGGCGAAAACGCGGGAAGGAACCATAAAGCCCCCAGCGGATGTAGGCGATGCCGGCGAACATGCCGCCGAGGTGGGCGGCGTGGGCGATGCCGTCGCCGGGGAAGAGGAGTCCGAATCCGGCCAGGAGCGCGCTGATGAGCAGGAGGTATTTGGCGCGGAGGGTGAGCGGCAGGACGAAAAAGAGCAGGAGGGTGAGGGGGCGCTCGGGATGGATGGTGGCGAAGGCGGCCATCAGGGCGAAGGCCCCGGCGGAGGCGCCGAGAACGGCGCCGCCGAACCAACGCGGGGAGATCAGGGCGGCCAACACCTGCAGGAGTCCGCCGAGGAAACCGCCCAGGAAGTAGAGTGTGAGAAAGCGACGGGGCCCGAGTTCTTCTTCGAGGGCACGGCCGAAGACGTAGATGACGAAGGCGTTGAGGAGGAGATGGAGCAGCCCGCCGTGCATGAACTGGAAGGTGAGGAGCTGCCAGAGGTAGCCGTGGGCGAGCCCTTCGAGGCTGAGGGCGAAGAGGGCGTCGGTGGGGAATCGCGGGAACGCGCGGTACAGGATGTTTTGCAGTAGGAAGGCGACGGCGTTGGCGATGACGAGCCACACCGCGGCGGGCCAGCCGGGCCGGTAAGCCGGCGTGGTGCGCATGTAGTCCCTGTCGTCGAGCATCTCAGGGGGAACGTACCGTTTTTGAAGCCGGGAGGCAAACCGGTCGAAGGGGCGGGCGAACGGTGTGGCACGCGGTGCCGGCCGGGGAGGGCGCGCGCGCCTGATGGTTGTGTGTTCACATCCGGGTGGTGGGGGCGTGGGGATGGATTCTTGCTGGAGTCGGGCGGGTTGGGTTAGATTGGGTGCGCTGCGGCCGGAATGAAGGGAACCGCACGGCATGGCCGGTCTGTGGCGAGGGACCGGGCCGGCGCCGTGGGTGGGCCGGCTGTTGGCGTGGGCGACCAAGGGGGGGCTGCGACGCTCCTTCTCGTGAAGGGAAACGAATGCACATGATCAAGAAGCCCTGGTTCCGTCGGGCACGGTGGATCGAGCTCGGGTGGTGGTTGGTTGTTTTGTGCGGGGGACACGGTTTGGGGACGGCGGGGGCGGTGCAGGGCATTTTGCGCGAGGTATGGGAGGGGATTGGCGGCACGGCGGTGGCGGACCTGACGAATTCGCCGGCATTTCCGGATCAGCCCACATCCACGAATCTGGTGACGGATTATTTCGAGGCGCCGGTGGACGTGCTGGACAACTATGGGCAGCGGATGCACGGCTACCTGATCCCGCCGGTGACCGGCGATTACACGTTTTGGATTGCCAGTGACGACCAGGGTGAGCTGTGGCTGAGCACGGATGAATCGCCTGCGAACCGGAGATTGATTGCGTGGGTGTCGGTCTGGACGGGATCGAGGGAGTGGACCAAAGAGCCGAACCAGCAATCGGCGCCGGTGCGGTTGGAGGCGGGCCGGCCTTACTACATCGCGGCGCTGCAGAAGGAGGGCGGGGGCGGCGACAATCTGGCGGTGCGGTGGTTGCGGCCGGACGGTGTGGACGAGGGGCCGATTCCCGCGCAGTACCTGCTTCCGTACGGGATTGCGTTGCGTGCGCCGGAGATTGTTCGGCAACCGACGAACACGACGGTGATGGAGGGTGGGACGGCGGTGTTCGTGGTGGAGCTGGCGAATCCGGAGATGGTGACGTACCGGTGGCAGCGCAACTTTGTGGATCTGCCGGGGGCGCAGGGGCCGGTGTTGGAATACGGGCCGGTGCGGTTGGGCGATCACGGGACGCAGTTCCGGGTGATAGCCAGCAACAGCGAGGGAAGTGTGACGAGTGCGGTGGCGGTGTTGACGGTGACGCCGGACACGGTGCCGCCGGTGTTGCTGGGGGCGCGGAACGAGGGTCGGACGCATGTGCGGGTGTGGTTCAGCGAACCGATGGCGGCGCCGGGGGCGACGAACGCGGCGCATTACCGGTTGGATCGCGGTCGGTCGGTGTTGGCGGCCGAGTACGGCGCGACGGCGGCGGAGGTGGTGTTGACCACGTCGGAGTTGACGTACGGGGAGACCTACACGCTGACGGTGAGCAATTTGACGGATCAGGCGGCGACGCCGAATCCGTTGCCGGCGGGGTCGCAGGTTGTGTTCACGGCGTACGAGTTTGTGCCGCAGGACGTGGGGAATCCGGCGTTGGCCGGGGAGACGGTGAGTGTGCCGGGCGGGGTGGATGTGCGGGGCAGTGGTGCGACGATCGGGGGGACGTCGGATCAGTTTCATTTCGGGTGGGGCGAGCAGGAGGGGGATTTTGATCTGGAGGTGCGGGTGGCGGGTTTGACGGTACCGGATCCGTATGTGCGGGCGGGTTTGATGGCGCGGGAGACGCTGGACGCGAATGCGCGGTTTGGCGCCGTGTTTGCGTCTTCGGTGCAGTTGGGGTGTTTCTTTCAGGCGCGTTCGGCGCCGGGCGGGGTGGCGACCGTGACAGCGCCGCGAGGCGGTTTCCCTGTGAATTATCCATATACGTGGTTGCGGCTGCGTCGGGCGGGGTCGGTGCTGACGGGTTATGGTTCGTGGGACGGCCGGGTGTGGACGCAGTTGGGCACGGTGACGCTGGGTGGGTTGTCGAACCGGCTGTACGTGGGTTTGGCGGTTTGCAGCGACGCGACGAACGCGGCTGCGTTGGCGCGGTTTCGGGACTGGGGTCCGACGCGGAGCACGCTGACGGGGGCGGTGGCGCGGGATCGGGAACCGGTGGGGCCGTCGAGTCGGACGACGGGGATGATCATCAGTGAGATCATGTATCATCCGACGAACCGGCCGGATGGGCGGGATCTGGAGTTTGTGGAGCTGCACAATGCGCGGTCGGTGTTCGAGGAACTGACGGGCTGGCGGCTGGCCGGGGACATTGCATACACGTTTCCAGACGGGTTCACGCTCCAAGCGGGCGAAACAGTGGTGGTGGCGGCGGATCCGGAGGCGATCCGTATCGTGTACGGGATCACCAACGTGTTGGGGCCGTACACGGGTCGTTTGCCGAACGACCGGGGCCGGGTGGTGTTGTTGAACAACGCGGGGGCGATCCGGCTGGCGGTGGAGTATTCGGATGATCCGCCTTGGCCGGCGGCGGCGGATGGTGCGGGGCATTCGCTGGTGCTGGCGCGGCCGAGTTACGGGGAGATGGACGTGCGGGCATGGTCGGCCAGCGAGTTGCGGGGCGGTTCACCGGGGGAGATGGACCCGGTGGTGCCGGCGCCGGAGAAGGCGGTGGTGATCAACGAGATCCTGGCGCACACGGACGATCCCCAGTTGGACTTCATCGAGTTGTACAATCATTCGAACCAGCGGGTGGATTTGTCGGGGTGCATTTTGACCGATGATCCGACGACGAACCGGTTCCGCATTCCGGATGGCACGTTGATCGAGCCGCGCGGGTTTTTGGTGTGGGACCAGAACCAGTTGGGGTTCGCGCTGAATGCGGGGGGTGAGACGGTGTATCTGATTGCGTCGAACGGCCTGCGGGTGTTGGACGCGGTCCGGTTCGGCGGGCAGGAGAATGGTGTGGCCAGTGGCCGGACGCCTGATGGCAGTCCGTGGATACGCCGACTGGCGTGGCCGACGCCGGGTAGTGCCAACGCGCCGCGGAGGGTGGAACCGGTGGTGATCAACGAGATCATGTACCATCCGATCACCGAGGAAGACGACGACGAGTACATCGAGCTGCACAATGCTTCCGGGCAACCGGTGGACGTGGGCGGCTGGCGCCTGCGCGAGGGGGTGGAGTTCACAATGCCGGCGGGGACGGTGATTCCGGCGGGCGGGTATTTGGTGGTGGGGCGGAATGTGGAACGGTTGCGGTCGCGGTATCCGCAGTTGAACGCGGGCAACAGCGTGGGGGATTACAGTGGTCGGCTGAGCGACGGGGGTGAGCGGCTGGTGTTGCAGAAGCCGGACTGGGTGGTGACGACCAATGCCCTGGGAGAGGTGAGCACGAACCGGATCTGGATCACGGTGGGGGAGGTGCGGTACTGGGACGGCGGCCGGTGGGGTCGGTATGCCGATGGTGGCGGTTCGAGTCTGGAGCTGGTGGATCCGCGGGCTGATCCGATGCTGCCCTCGAACTGGGCGGACAGCGACGAGCGGGGCAAGGCGCCGTGGACGACGCTGTCGGTGACGGGCCGATGGGACAACGCCAACGGCAACGTGGGGGCGAACCGATTGTATCTGGGGTTGTTCGAGGCCGGCGAGTGTCTGGTGGACGACGTGGAGGTATTGGCCAACGGGCAGAACAATGTGGTGGCCAACGGTGGATTCGAAAACGGCAGCACCGGATGGTTGTTCAGTGGCAACCACAGCACGTCGCTGGTGGTTTCGACGGGGGCGGTCAGCGGGGCCAATTGTTTGTATGTGCGGGCCAGTGGGGACGTGGACACCGGCCCCAATGCGATCCGGACCTCGCTCACCTCGGCGCTGGGTCCTGGAGCGATGCATGTGATCCGGGTCAAGGCGCGCTGGCTGGCCGGGTCGCGTCAGATCCTGTTGCGGGTGCGGGGCAACGGGCTGGAACTGGCGGGGGATTTGAACGTGCCGCCGAACCTGGGCACGCCCGGTTTGCCCAACAGCCGGCGGGTGTCGAACGCGGGCCCGGCCATTTATGATGTCCGGCACGATCCGCCTTTGCCGGACGCGAACGAACCGGTGCGGGTGACCTGCCGGGTGGACGATCCCGACGGCGTGTTGTTGGTGCGGCTGCGTTACCGGGTGGATCCATCCTCGTCCCTGACCTCGGTGACGATGGTGGACGACGGGACGCAGGGGGACGAGGTGGCGGGCGACGGTGTGTACACGGCGCAGTTGACGGGTCGCAGTGCGGGTACGCTGGTGGCGTTTCGGATCACGGCGACCGACCGCAATGGAGCGACGAGCACCTTTCCGGCGCGTGCGCCGGAGGAGGAGTGTCTGATCCGGTGGGGGGATCCGGTGCCGTTCGGGACGTTTGCGCATTATCATCTCTGGTTCACGGCGGCGACGGCCTCGGCGCGGACGGCCGGTCTGGACAACACCTGGCGGGATTCGACGCTGGTGTACGGGAACCATCGGGTCATTTACAACACCGGTTTCCGTGACAAGGGCAGTCCGTATCACGGCGGTCGCGGCGACATCGCGGCCAACACGCCAGCGGACGAGCCGTTGCTGGGGGTGCAACGGCGCGTGTTTGCGTCCACGGGCAATGGCGGATCGGAGGCCACGGGTATCCGGAGCCAGTTGGCGGCCTGGTACGCGCAGCAGTTGGGGATTCCCTATCTGCACGCCCATTACATGCGGCTGTATTTCAACGGGAGTCTGTTCCGCCCGGACATCATGGAGGATCTGGAGGAGCCGGATCACGAGTATGCGGAGCGCTGGTTCCCTGCGGACGGGACCGGGGATCTGTACAAGGTCGCCGTCTGGTTCGAGTTTCAGGACAACAACAGCGACTTCAACGCGACGAGTGCGACGATCGAACGGTTTGTCACGCTGAACGACGAGTACAAGCTGGCCCGGTACCGCTGGAATTGGCAGCGCCGCACGCGCGATGGCGATGCCAACAATTACCGGCAGTTCTTCGATCTGGTGACGGCTCTGAACGACACGACCACAAATTACACGGCCGGCATCCTGAATCTGGCGGACATGGAGCAGTGGATGCGGGTGTTGTGCTATGACTTTGCGATGGGCAACTGGGACGCGTGGACCTACCGGGTCGGCCAGAACATGTATCTCTATCGGCCCGTCGGGGGGAAATGGGTGCTGATCCCCTGGGACATTGATTTCACGTTCGGCTTGGGGGACGGGACGACGGCGCCGTTGCGGGGTGGCCAGGACAACACGATGAACCGCGCGTATGCGAACGCGACCTTCCAGCGGATGAACTGGCGCGCGTATCAGGACACGATCAACGGCCCGTTCCGGCCCGAACGGTTTCAACCGCAGATTGACGCGCGTCGTTCGATTCTTTTGAAGAACGGTGTGACCGGCCTGACGCATCCATCGGTGATCACCTCGTGGATCAACACCCGCCGCACGTTCATCCAGAGTCAGCTCAACGTGGTGGACAGTCCGGTGCTGGCCATCACGTCCAATGGCGGGAACAATTTCACCTCGGCGGTTCCGTCCGTGACGCTGGACGGTGTGGCGCCGATTGCGGTGGCGACGCTGGAGGTCAACGGTGTGCCGCAGCCGGTGACCTGGACGGGAGTGCGGACGTTCCGGATGGTGGTGCCGCTGACGGGTGTGACGAACGAGTTGCGGGTGGTGGGTCTCGACCGGCTGGGCCGGCCGGTGCCCGGTGCGGAGACCAGCATCACGGTTTATTACCCGGGCGAGGTGCCGCGGCCGGAGGATTACGTGGTCATCAACGAGATTCATTATCGTCCCCGGCCCGGGGAGGAGGGTTCGGCCTTTCTGGAGCTTTACAACCGGTCGGACACGGCGAGCTTCGACCTGAGTGGTTACCGGCTGCAGGGGGTGGGTTACACGTTCCCGCCCGGATCCGTGATGCCGCCGCGGGCGTACTGGGTGTTGGTGGGGGATCGGGCCCGGTTCGAGGCCGTTTATGGCGGGGGTGTACCCATCTTTGACGTGTATCCGGGCGGTTTGGACGATGATGGCGAGCGGATTGCGTTGTGGCGGCCGGGTGCGGAGCCGGGCGTGGAAGAGCTCATCACGGACGTCCGGTATCGGAACGTGCCGCCGTGGCCGACGAACGCGGACGGGGGGGGGTCCTCGCTGCAGTTGATTGACGCCGCGCAGGGGAGCTGGCGTGTGGGCAACTGGTGGTCGCCCGCGCCGAACCATCCCAACCGCGCCACGCCGGGTCGGGCCAACGCGGGTGTGGAATCGCTCGCGCCGTTCCCGGACGTCTGGATCAATGAGGTGATGTCGGAGAACCTGACCGGGCCGGCGGATGGCGCGGGTGAGCGGGATCCCTGGATCGAGCTGTACAACGCGGGCGAGGAACCGGTGGATCTGGGTGGGCTGTACCTGACCGACGATTACGGGAACCTGTTGAAGTGGGCGGTGCCGGCTGGGACGACGATCGGTCCGCGTTCGTTCCTGGTGATCTGGTGCGATGGGGAGCCGGGGGAGAGTCGGCCGGGCGAACCTCATGCGTCCTTCCGCCTGGCGCCGGGCACGGGTCGGGTGGCGCTGACGCGGCGTCAGGGTGCGGCTCAGACACCCGCCGTTGTGGACCATGTGGAGTACGAGCAGCTTTCGGCGGATCGGAGTTACGGAAGTTACCCGGATGGCGAGCCGCGGCGGCGGCAGCCGTTCGTGCATGTGACGCCTGGTGGGCCGAACAATCCGGAGATGCCGGCCGTGCAGGTGCGGATCAACGAGTTCATGGCCGGCAACAGCCGAACGATCGCCGATCCGGCCGACGGTGATTACGATGACTGGTTCGAGTTGTACAATGCGGGGACCAACGAGGTGGATTTGTCCGGGTATTATCTGACGGACAACTTGTTGGATCCGACGAAGTACCGGATTCCGGCCGGGGTGCGGATCCCGGCGGGCGGGTTCCTGTTGGTGTGGGCGGATGAGGAAACGGGCCAGAACGGGCTGGGACCGGGCCTGCATGTGAACTTCAAACTGAGCCTGGGCGGCGAGGAACTGGGCCTGTTTGCGCCGGACGGGTCGGTGGTGGACAGCTTTGTATTCGGCCCGCAGAGCGAGGACGTGAGTCAGGGTCGGTACCCGGACGGGGCGGAGCTGCCGTTGGTGGAGTTGACGCGGCCGACCCCGGGCGGTCCGAACGAACTGGCGGGCGGGAACCGGCCGCCGTACTTCGATCCGTTGCCGGACCAGGCGGTGGACGAGGGGACCGAACTTCGGTTCGTGGTGCATGCGACCGAGCCGGACGCGGGCCAGACGGTCCGGTACGAGCCCGGCGAAGGGGTGCCGCCGGCGGCCACGTTGGATCCGGTGAGCGGGGAGTTTCGCTGGACGCCGGATGAGAACGACGGGCCCGGCCAGTACCGGTTTGCCATCGTGGCGCGAGACGATGGGAACCCTTCGCGGAGCGCGGTGTTGTGGGTGAACGTCACGGTGCGGGAGGTGAATCAGCCGCCGCAACTGGCGCCAGTGGCGGATGTGACGGTGGACGAGGGTGGTCTGTTGATGCTGGATCTGGAGGCCACGGACCCGGATCGGCCGGCCAATCGGCTGACGTTCGCCCTGGTGACCGGGCCGGAGGGCATGACCGTCTCTCCGGGCGGGTCCCTGGTGTGGTCGGTTCCCGCGGGGCTGGGGGATCAGACCTTTGCGGTGACGGTGGCGGTGAACGACGACGGCCTGCCGCCGCTGCGGGCGGAGACCACCTTCCAGGTGCATGTGCGGGAGGTGCCGAATCCGCCGGAGATCCCGTTCATTCCGCCGCAGCAGGTGGATGAGGGCGCGGTTTTCGAGTATGTGGTGGCGGCGTGGGATCCGGACGATCCACCGGCGCCGTTGCGATTCAGTTTGGATGTGGCGCCGCCCGGCGCCACGGTGGACCCGGGCACCGGGCGGATCGTGTGGCCGACCGGCGAGGCGGACGGACCGGCCAATCACGTCTTCGTGGTGCGTGTGACGGAGGAGACTCCGCCCTACATGAGCTCCACGCGGACGTTTGGTGTGTGGGTGAACGAGGTGAACCAACCGCCGCGGCTGCTGCCGCTGCCGGCGCTGCGGGTGCGCGAGGGCGAGCCCTTTGCGGTCCGTGCGCTGGCCGAGGACGCGGATGATCCACCTCAGAATCTGCGGTTCGACTGGCTGACCGCGCCGCCGCCCGGTGTGGAGTTGGATCCGGTTTCCGGCTGGATTGCGGGGGCGGTGCCGTACGACTCGGGTTTGACCCAGGTGCTGGCGGTGCTGCGTGTGTTCGACGACGGGCCCGGCGCGCTCAACGCCACGCAGACATGGTCGCTCCGGATCGAATCGCGTCCGAACGTGGTGCTGAACGAGATCCACTATCGTCCTGCCCAACCGGGGACGGAATTCGTGGAGATTTTGAACCGGTCGGCGTTGCGGACGGAGGCGCTGGACGACGTGTGGTTGCTGGGCAGCAATCTGGTGTATCGGTTTCCGGCCGGCAGCCGGCTGGCCCCGGGCCAGATGGTGTTGGTGGTGCGGAATCGGGCGGCGTTCGAGTCGTACTACGGCACCGGGTTGCCGGTGTCGGGCGTGTGGACGGGCTCACTTGGTGCGGGTGGCGACCGGTTGCAACTGGCGCGGCGGCGGGGCGACGGGACCTGGGAGATCCTGAACGAGGTGACGTACGAGGCGGCGTTGCCGTGGCCGCAGGCGGCCAATGGCGGTGGGGCCTCGCTGCAGTTGGTGGATGCGGCGCAGGATTCCTGGCGCGTGGGCAACTGGGAGGCCGTGCCGCCCGCGCCGGCGCAGCCGTGGATCCTGTTCACCTGGACGCAGTCGTGGCGGTACGATCAGTCCGGAGTGGACCTGGGCGAGGCGTGGCGTGCGCCCGGGTACGACGACCGTGCCTGGCCGGCCGGGCCGGGTTTGTTGTACGTGGAGAACAGCGATCTGCCCGCGCCGAAGAGCACGCCGCTGACATTGGGGCGGCTGACGTATTATTTCCGGACGTCGTTCAACCATCCGGGTCCGGTGCTGGGTACGCGGCTGATCGCACGGCTGGCGGTGGATGATGCGGCGGTCGTCTATTTGAACGGGCAGGAGGTGCTGCGGGTGGGGCTGCCGGCCGGGGTGCCTGTTTCTTACGACACGCTGGCCGGGAGGACGGTGGGCGATGCATCCATCGAGACGTTCGAGTTGGACAGCCGTCATCTGCGACGCGGCCTCAACGTGGTTGCGGCGGAGGTGCACCAGGTCAGTCCCAACAGCAGCGACATCGTGTGGGGGATGGAACTGGAACTGGTGCCGGTGGCGGATCCGACCACGCCGGGCCGGACCAATTCGGTGGCGGCCGGGCTGCCACCTTTCCCGCCTCTTTATCTGAACGAGGTGGGTGTGCTGAACCTGACGGGGCCGGTGGATGACGCGGGCGAACGCGAGCCGTGGGTGGAACTTTACCAGGCTGCGCCGTGGCCGGTGGCGATGGACGGGTGGTATCTCACGGATTCGCTGACGGATCTGACACGGTGGGCGTTTCCGTCCGGGTATGCCGTGCCGGCGTTCGGGCTGCCGTTGGTGTGGATGGACGGCGAACCTCAGGAGGGCACGGTGGACTCGCCACACGCGAGTTTCCGGATTGCCCAGCCGGGGTTCCTGGCGCTGGTGCGCGAGCAACCGGGCGGTCCGGCCGTGGTGGATTATCTGCGCATCCCGGGTCTGGGTCCGGACCAGACCTACGGTTCGGTCTCGGACGGCCAGGGGCTGGATCGGGCGATCTTGTCGGAGGCCACGCCGGGCCGGCCGAACGCGGCGATGGCGGTTCCGCGGTTGGAAGCGCGGCTGACGCCGGACGGGGACCGGTTGGAGTTCGTGTGGCCGACGCAGCCCGGTGTGCGGTACGTGTTGGAGGCGGCGGATGATCTGACGGCACCCCGGTGGCGGCCGGTGGCGGACGTGGTGGCGCCGGGCGAGTCGCTGGAGTTCAGCGAGCCGCGATCGGCCGGGCAACGGTATTACCGGCTGGTGCTGCCGTGAGCGGCGGGCGTTCCGGGCAGGTCGGGTTCAAGGTTGCGCTGGTTGGTTTGCCGCCTGCAGGTAGATGGCTTTGAGGTACCCGGCCTCCGGGAATGCGGCGGGGTGATCGGGGGGCTGAGTGGTGAGGCAGAGCTCGCGCCAGCGCGTGCGCGTGTGGCGCAGCGTTTCGCGAACGAGCTCGAAGAATTCCGCGGGCCGGACGTGCGCGGTGCAGGAACAGGCCACGAGGATGCCGCCTGCGCGGACCAGGCGCGCCGCCCGCTGGACAAGATGGCGGTAGGCGCGGAGGGCGGCGGTGCGTTCGGCTGCCTGCCGGGCCAGGGCGGGTGGATCCAAGACGACGAGGTCGTAACGGGCTGCGGGTGCGTGGTTCAACCACTCGAAGGCGTCGGCGCGGATGGTGTGGTGGGTGGTCCGGGGGTTGGGGAACTGCGCGCGGTTGAGGTCGAAGTGGTGTCGGGCTGCTTCGAGGGCGTGGGGGTTGAGGTCGAGGTCGGTGACAGAGTCCGCGCCGCCGCGGGCCGCGTAGACGGAAAAGCCGCCGGAATAGCTGAAGAGGTTGAGGACGGCGCGTCCTGCGGCGATGGACTCGACCTTGCGGCGGTTTTCGCGCTGATCGAGGAAAAAGCCGGTTTTCTGGCCCCGGAGGACGTCGGCTTCAAACAGCAAGCCGGATTCCAAGAAGGGTACGGGCTGGTGGAGGGGCGGTCCGTGGAGGACGGTGCTGTCCTGCGGCACGCGGCGTTGTGCGGCCAGCGGCTGGATGTTCCGGCTGAGCCGCAGCACGAGGTTGCGGGGCTGGAAGAGGTCGGTGATCCATTTTTGCAAGTGCTCGAGCCAGGGGAACCAGGCTGCGGTGTAGAGTTTGAGGACGAGGGTCTGGTCGTAGCGGTCGAGCACGAGGCCGGGCCAACCGTCGCTCTCGCCGTGGACAAGGCGGCAGCCGGTGGTTTGCGTGTCGAAGAGTCCGAGGCGTCGGGAGGCGGCCCGGTGGAGGCGCTCGCGCCACCAGGCATCGTCCAGTGGAACGGGGTTGCCTCGATGCAGCACCCGGATGCGCAGGGGGGAGTCCGGGTCGAACAGCCCGATCGCCAGGAACCGGTTTTTGCGGTCGTACAGCGCGGCCGGTTCGCCCGGCCGGCCCGGCCGGTTCTGTTTGCGGATGCTTTGATCGTAGACCCAGGGATGTCCGGCGCGGACGGCCTCTTCCGCGGCGGGTTTGAGGTGGACGTGGAGGAGGGCCATGCACCCGGGGGTTCGGTGCGGGTCGGTCGGGCTGCCGCGGTCAGACCGGGGCGATGGGTTCATGGACCGTGCGGCGCTCATGGTACGAGCACGGCGGCGCCGTGGAGGCGTCCGGCGCGGAGGTCGTCCAGCGCGCGATTGGCTTCCTTGAGCGGATAGGGTGTGACGGTTACCTCGATCGGCACGGTGGTGGCGAGCCGGAGGAATTCGATGCCGTCGCGGCGGGTGAGATTGGCCACGGAACAGAGGGTTCGTTCGCCCCAGAGGTCGCGGTACGGGAAGGCGGGGATGTCGGACATGTGGATGCCGCCGCACACGACGGTGCCGCCTTTGCGCACGGCGCGGAGTGCCAAGGGGACCAGGGACCCGACGGGGGCGAAGATCAGTGCGGCGTCGAGAGGTTCGGGCGGGAGCTGGTCGGAATCTCCGGCCCAAACGGCGCCGCAGCGAAGGGCGAAGTCCTGGCCGGCGCGGTCGCCGGGCCGGGTGAAGGCGAAGACGCGGCGTCCCTGGTGCCGGGCGACCTGGGTGATGAGGTGGGCGGCGGCGCCGAAGCCGTAGATCCCGAGGGTTGCGGCCTCGCCGGCCTTGCGCAGGCAGCGGTATCCGATGAGCCCGGCGCAGAGAAAGGGTGCGGACCGGACGGGGTCCAGCCCCTCCGGGAAGGGCAGGCAGAAGCGCGCGTCTGCGACGGTGTACTCTGCGTAGCCGCCGTCCACGGTGTAGCCGGTGAACCGGGCCTGGTCGCAGAGGTTTTCCTGGCCGGAGGCGCAGTAGCGACAGGAGCCGCAGGTGCCGGCCAACCAGGGGATGCCCACCCGTTGGCCGAGCTGGAGTTCACTGACGTCCGGGCCGGTGGCGACGATTTCACCGACGATTTCGTGTCCGGGGATGAGGGGCAACCTGGGTTTGGGCAGTTCACCGTCCACGACGTGCAGATCGGTTCGGCAGACGGCGCAGGCCCGGACGCGGACCAGGACCTGGCCGGGGCCCGGTTCGGGTCGGGGCATCCGGACCGGTTGCAGTGGTTGGCCCGGTGTCTGCAGGAGCATGGCGCGCATCATATGAGAACAAGATGCTGCAGGCGCGCCGCGTGCGAAAGGGCCTGGTGCAGGGGGCGCCGCGGGCACGGGTTCGCCACGGGCGACGGAGGCGTGGTGGCGGAGGGCGCGCGGGTGTGGCAGGAAACATCGTTTGACCGTGGGAATCGGGCTTCGTAAGCTGGGCGGCCGGTTGGGGAACCGACCGCTTATATGAGGCACACGATATCTGTATTGGTCGAGAATCGGTTTGGCGTGTTGACGCGCGTGGCCGGCCTGTTCAGCGGCCGGGGTTACAACATTGACAGCCTGAACGTGGCGCCGACGCATGATGCGACCGCCTCGCGGATGACCATCGTGACCCGGGGTGACGACGCCACGTTGGAACAGATCGTCAAGCAACTGCAGAAGTTGCCGGACGTGATCGAGGTACGGGACTTTCGCGAGGGGGAGTATGTGGACCGCGAACTGGTCCTGGTGAAGGTGAAGGTGGACTCGTCCACGCGCGCCGAGGTGATGCAGATCACGGACATTTTCCGGGCCAAGATCGTGGATGTACAACCCAAGAGCCTCACGATCGAGGTCACGGGCGACGAAAGCAAGGTGGAGAAATTCGTCGAGCTGATGGAACCGTTCGGGATTCTGGATCTGACCCGGACGGGCCGGGTGGCGATGCCGCGGAACTGAGGGACCGGCCCCCGGGGGGGGCGGGTGCCCGTCGGCGGGATCTGTCGGTGGAAGAAGCAGGACAAACGTTCTGGCAAGGAAGGAGAAGGAGTCATGGCAAAGATTGATTTTGGCGGCACGATCGAAGAGGTGATCACGCGCAAGGAGTTTCCGATGTCCAAGGCCCGCAAGGTGCTGAAGGACGAAACGATTGCGGTGATCGGCTACGGTGTGCAGGGGCCGGCGCAGGCCCTGAATTTGAAGGACAACGGCTTTCGGGTGATTGTGGGGAGCCGGCCGGACGGCAAGGGCTGGCAACGGGCGGTCGAGGATGGCTGGAAACCCGGCAAGACCCTGTTCGACATTCCGGAGGCGGTGGAGCGGGGGACGATCGTGATGCTTCTGGTGGCCGATGCGGTGCAGAAGGAGCTCTGGCCGGTGGTGAAGCCGCGGCTGAAGGAGGGCGATGCGCTTTATTTCTCCCACGGCTTTGCCATTGCCTATCAGAAACTGACGGGTGTGGTGCCGCCGCCGTTTGTGGACGTGATCATGGTGGCGCCGAAGGGATCGGGCACGTCGGTGCGCCGCAACTTCCTGACCGGTGCGGGCATCAACTCGAGTTTTGCCGTGGCCCAGGATTACACGGGTCGGGCGCGCGAACGCTGTCTGGCGATCGGGATCGGCATCGGCTCGGGTTATCTGTTCCCGACCACGTTCGAGCACGAGGTGTTCAGTGATCTGACCGGGGAACGCGGTGTGTTGATGGGTGCGTTGGCGGGGATCATGGAGGCGCAGTACGAGGTGCTGCGTGCGCACGGTCACACGCCGAGCGAGGCGTTCAACGAGACGGTGGAGGAGCTGACCCAGTCGCTGATCCGGCTGGTGGACGAGAAGGGCATGGACTGGATGTACGCCAACTGCTCGGCCACGGCGCAGCGGGGTGCGCTGGACTGGAAACCGCGGTTCAAAAAGGCGGTGCTGCCCGTGTTCAAGGAATTGTATGAACGGGTGCGGACCGGCAAGGAGGCCCGGCGGGTGCTTCAGGCCTGCGGCAAGCCGGATTATCAGAAGCAGCTACAGGCGGAGTTGAACGCGATGCGCGATTCGGAGATGTGGCGTGCGGGCGCGGCCGTCCGTGCGTTGCGGCCCAAGGAGCCGGCGCGCAAGCTGGGCAGGAACGTCAAGGGCATCTCGGGTCGCGCCAGCAACTGAGGCACGGTCCGCCGCTGGATTGGGAGCGACCGTTCCCGGTGCGCTGGCCCGGGGACGGTGGAGGCGGGTGCGGGTTCTCGATTCGGGGACCGGGCGGGGTGGACGGCTGCCCGGTCCTTTCAGTCTGGCAAAGGTCATGCAGGGCCCGGTGCTGATTCGGGATGTCTTGAAGCGGTGCGCGGCGCAGGGGCGTCCGGCGATCTCCTTCGAGTTCTTCCCGCCCAGGAACGAGGCGGGCGAGAACCAGTTCTTCCGGGAGGTGTTGCCCCGCTTGGTGGAGCTGGCCCCGGATTTTTGTTCGGTCACCTACGGGGCCGGCGGGAGCACGCGTGACAAGACGCTGGCCATCGTGGAGGCGATCCAGTCCCGGCACGGGCTGCCGAGCATGGCGCACCTGACCTGTGTGGGTTCCTCGGTGGCGCAATTGCGGGAGATCATCGAGCTGGCGCGGCGGCGCGGGATTCGGAACATCCTGGCGTTGCGGGGCGACCCTCCCCGGGGCGAGTCGGGCTTCACCCCGCCTCCGGACGGTTTCACGCATGCCTGGCAGTTGGTGCGACTGTTGCGGGAGATGGATGATTTTTGCGTGGGCGTGGCCGGGTTTCCCGAGGGGCATCCGGAGTGCAAGGCCGGCAAACACGCCGACTGGGACCATTTGAAGGCCAAGATCGAGGCCGGGGCCGATTTCGTGATCACGCAGTTGTTTTTCGACAACGCGGATTTCTGGGAGTTCCGGGACTATCTGGTGAAGGCGGGCGTGCGCGTTCCGTTGATCCCGGGGATCCTGCCCATTCTGGGCCTGCAACAAGTGGAACGGTTGACGCAGCTTTGCGGGGCGCGTGTGCCGGAGGCGTTGCACCGCCGCTTGGAGGAACTGGCCCATGACGAGGAGGCATCGGTGGCCTACGGCATCGAGTACGCCACCCGGCAGTGCGAGGAGTTGCTGCGCGGGGGTGTGCCCGGACTGCACTTTTACACGCTCAACCGGGTGCGGTCCACGCGCCGGATCCTCGAAAACCTCGGCCTGACTCGAAAGGAGGCGTCATGACGCGGGAACAGGCATGGGCGTGGTTGTGCGAGTGGGTGCAATCGGAGTCGTTGCGGAAACACGCGCTGGCGGTGGAGGCCGCGATGCGTCGTTATGCGGCACGGTTCGGGGGTGATGCGGAAGTCTGGGGCCTGGCCGGGCTGCTGCATGACCTGGACTATGAGCGTTTTCCGGAACCACCCGCGCACACGCGCGAGGCGGCGCGGTTCCTGAGGGAGCGGGGCGTGGACGAGGAGATCGTGGGCGCGATCTTGTCTCACGCAAGCTGGAACCGGGAGGAATACCCGTTGGACCGGCCGATCCGACGGGCGTTATTCGCCGTGGACGAATTGTGCGGGTTTCTCATGGCCGTGGCCTATGTCCGGCCGGAGCGCCTGGAGGGACTTCAGCCTTCCAGCGTTCGCAAGAAGCTCAGGCAGAAGTCGTTTGCCGCGGGGGTGAGCCGGGAGGACATCGAACAGGGCGCGGCCTGTCTGGGGCTGCCCCTGGACGAGCACATTGCCGAAGTGACGGCCGCGCTTCAACAGGTGGCCGCGGAGCTGGGCCTGGCGAACCGGGCTGCGGGCTCGGCCGGATGATGGGCGGGATCCTTGTCCCGGAGCCGGCACGCGGTGGGCATGAGGGTGAAGCACCGATACCGGCTGGCAGCGGGCCAGCGGGTGTGGCAGGGTTCGGGCAGGATGAGGGCGGTGCGGGCCATCCTTTGTGCCTTGCTGCTTGCGGGAGCGGTGGCGTCCGGAGCCGCGCCGGAGAGGCCTGCGGGGTCGGCACCACTGCCTGGTGTGGCCCTGGCCAGGGCGGTTTCCGAGACGACCGGGCTGGCGATTTCGCCGCTGTTGGGGGCGGGCGCGTACGGGGCCTACCGGTATTGGCGTACTGCGCCGGAGTTGCGAGACCGGCTTCCCTGGTACGCCCGGCCGTGGTTCTGGGTTCCGGCGTTGTTGTTGGTCGGACTGGCGGCCTTGAAAGACCTCTGGGGCACCGGCACACCGGCGATTTTGAAAAAACCCCTGGACGTGGCCGAGCTGCTGGAGAACCAGTTGAGTGGCCTGTTGGTCGGGGGCGCGATTGTTCCGCTGTTGTTGCTCACGCCGACGGGCCCGGTGGACAGCAGCCTGTCCGCGGGAATGGGGCCCCTGGCGTGGATCGAGCCGCTGTCGTGGGCGGGGAGCGGGGCTCTGCTGGTCGTGCTGTGGGTGATGTTCGCCGGGGTCTTTCTGGTGTTTCATGCGATCCAGGTCCTGATTGTCCTGAGTCCGTTCGGCGTGGTGGACCTGATGTTGAAAATCGCGCGGGCGGGGCTGCTGGGCACGGTGGTGGGTGCCGCCTGGGTCCATCCCTGGCTGGGGGCGCTGTGGTCGTTGGTCATCGTGCTGGTCTGCTGGTGGGTGGCGGGTTGGGCCTTCCGACTGACCATCCTGGGCACGGTGCTGTTGTGGGACCTGCTGAGCGGCGCGCGCACACGTTTCATGGTGAAGGAACCGGGGCCGATCCTTTTCCTTGCCCAACGCGTGGGCGGAGTGCCGGTCCGGACGGCGGGACGGCTGGTGCGAACGGACAGTGGCGGTTGGTTGTTCCGCTACCGGCCGTGGGGCCTGGGACCTTGCCGGGAGGTGCCGCTGCCGGAGGGGAGGTACGAAGTGGGCCGTGGACTGGTGTTTCCGGAGCTTCTGCGTCTGCAGGGCGACGAGGTTCGGTCGGTGGGCTGGTGGCCGCCCAGGTGCCGGGGGCATGAAGCCGAGCTCTGCCGGTTCTACCGATTGGACGGTGTTCGGGACACCGTGTGGCGGCGGGCTTGGTCATGGTTCCGGGAAGTCGTGCGTGGCGGGGTCCGTTCCCTGTCGGTGGGGACGGGAAATTGACGGCGCCGGGTGGAAGGAAGTCGGTTGACACTTTGCGCTGTCGGCGGTAAATACAAAGTAGTGACAATGCATGGGCGATGGCATGACGATTGAACCGGAATGGAGTTCGATTGGTCCAATCCGCCCTTCGAGTTGAACCGTTCTTTGACCCAGCAGGAGATCGAAGAATCGTTTGAGGATCCTTTTGCCGTCCGGTTGATGCCGGATTCGAATCGGTTTGCCGCGCAGGCGCGGTATTTCAATCTGGGGATGTCGGCGGCGGGTCGTGGGATTTTCAGTGTGTACCGGACGAACGGGAAGTTGATCCGGGTGATCTGCGCGCGCCCGTTCGAGCCGGAGGAAGAGGTGTTTTACCGGCGCAAGATGCATGAGAGTTTGAACCTCTGAGGTTCCGCCGGACCAGGGACCGGCGGGAAAGTGCGAGAATCGGTGGCATGCGGACCTTTCAGTCGTGGGAAGAAGTGCCGTTGTTCGACAGCGAGTCGGCCGAGGCCGAGTTCTGGATGGAGAACCGTCCGGACGTGCGGCTGATGGAAGCGGCGTTGGTGGGCAGCCAGCAGTGGACCGACTCGGTGACGATCACGTTGCGGATGGATCCGCGGATGCTGGCGCGGATCAAGCGGCTGGCCCGGTCGCGGTACCTGAATTACCAGAGCATGATCAAACAGTGGCTGAGCGAGCGGTTGGAGCAGGAGCTGCGCGACCGCGGAACGAACCGGATGCCATGAAAGTGACCGTTGTTGCGGGTGGAAGTCGGACTGTTCGCGCCTTCAGTCTGATTGAACTGTTGGTGGTGATCGCGATCATCGGTGTGCTCGCGGGGTTGTTGTTTCCGCTGACCGGTGCGATCAAGGCGCGGGCCGTGCGGGCCAAGGTCCGGTCGGAGCTTTCCCAAATCGCGGTGGCCATTGAGAACTACCGGGAGCATTACGGTCAGTATCCGCCCGACACGCCGACCAACTCGCCGGTGTGGCCGTATGTGAATCCGTTGTATTTCGAACTGACGGGCACGCGGTATCTGCCGGACGTGCGGGTGTACGAGACGCTGGACGGGACGCTGCGCATCCGGGACACGGATCAGGCGTTTGGGGCCGTTTTCGGCACGGTGGGAGGCCGGGCGGCGGTGCGTGGGTTCCTGAATTGCACGCGCGCGGCCAACGCGGACGATGCGCCTCCGGCGCGCGCGTTTCTGACCGGGCTGAAACCGGCGCAGATGCGGGAGGTGACGTTGAACGGTCAGACGGTGCGTTTGTTGACCTGCTCGGTGAACTGGCCGCAGAATCATCCGTTTCAACCGATTCCGGCCGCCCCGGGCGTGAACCCGTGGCGTTACGTTTCCAGCAACCCGACCAACAACCCGGGCGGGTTCGATCTCTGGGTGGACGTGATCATCGGTGGCAAGACCAACCGCATCGCCAACTGGGGGCCGAAGGTGCAGATTGTTCCCTGACCGTGCGATGCCCAACCTGGAACGACAGATGCAAATCGTGAAGCCAACCCTCGGACGGAAGCCGGGCCGCGAGCTGGCAGTGGCCTGGGAGGAGACGGTCTTTCGACCGGCGTTGCGGATGGTTTCGGATCGCTTGGGCCGGCGTGCGGGCCCGAGGTACCGGCGCCGGGGGACGATCGGACACGCCGGGCGGGGGCGAACCCGCGCCGGGTTCACCCTGGTGGAGCTGCTGGTGGTGATCGGGATCATCGCGATTCTTGCCGGTTTGTTGCTGCCCACGCTGGGCGCCGCCAAGCGGAAGGCGCTGGTCAAACGGGCGCAGGTGGAGATCACCGACCTGGTGCAGGCCATCCGCCAGTATGAATCGCTTTACAGCCGCTTCCCGGTTTCCACGGAGGCCCAGCAGGCGGCGGCCAAACTGACGCCTGCCGACGACTTCACCTATGGCGGCCAGTTCCGGCGTCCCAACGGCCCGGCCTTGAACGTGGGCACGCCGGGTTACACGGCCGGTTTTCCCGGCGTGGCGCAGAATGCCGAGGTGATTGCGATTCTGATGGACGTGGAAGGGTTTCCTTCCGGCACGGCGGTGGTCAACCAGGTCAACCAGGGACATCGCCGGAATCCACAACGGCAAAAGCTGTTGAATCCGCGGGTGGTGAGCAATCCGGGCGACCCGGGCGTGGGCCCGGACGGTGTGTACAGGGATCCGTGGGGTAACCCGTACGTGATCACGCTGGACCTGAATTATGATGAGAGTGCGCGCGACGCGTTTTACCGCTCGCCGCAGGTCTCGGCCGATCCGGCCAATCCGAGTCGCGGTTTGTACGGCCTGGTGCGCAAGACCGCGGGGGGACAGACGTTTTATGAGTCGCACGATCCCATCATGGTGTGGTCGGCCGGGCCGGACGGGATGGTGGATCCGACGCGCAGGGCCAATGAGGGGGCCAACGCGGACAACATCCTGAGTTGGAAGGAATGAAGCTGATGCGCTGCCTTTGCCCATATGCCGTTGCGCGCGGGCCGCGCGGGGTTCCCGGGCCGTGGCACCGGGCGTTTACGTTGCTGGAGCTGCTGACGGTGCTGGTGATCATGGGCATTTTGGCGGCGCTGACGGTGCCGGCGCTGAAGAATTTCGGGCAGGCGGAGGCGCAGGTTGCCGGCACCCGACAACTGTTGGACGATCTGGCCCGTGCCCGGCAACTGGCCATCAGCCAGCGGACCACGGTGTACATGGTGTTTCTGCCGGCGTCGTTTTGGTCGGACGCCAGCGCGCCCGGGAACGGGGCGGCATGGAACGCGCTGTCGGCGGATCAACGGGAGCAGGCGGTCAGGTTGTTCGACAAGCAACTGAGGGCTTACAACTTCGTCACGGTGCGCAGTGTCGGGGATCAGCCGGGGGCGCGGCATCCGCGTTATTTGTCCGACTGGCGGACCCTGCCGGAGGGCGTGTTCATTCCGCCGTGGAAATTCACCTACAACGGGCCGCCGATGCGGATTGCCGATCCGGCGCCGCCTCTGCCCGCGGAACGGTACCATGTGGTGCAACCCTTCCGATGGACGCGGCCGGAACTGGGCGTTCCGTTTCCGACGGCCCGGGGCTCGAGCTCCTTCCGGCTTCCCTATCTGGCGTTCAATCATCTGGGGCAACTGGTTTCCGAGGAGGGTCCGGGCGGGTTCCAGGATGCTTTCATCCCGCTGGCCCGCGGGAGTGTGACGGCGGCGTATGGTCCGGACGGTCTGCCGTTGCAGCAGCCGCCCTCGGTGACCGAGAGACCGCCGGGAAACAGCACCAACGCCTTCAACCTGGTTCATGTGGAATGGCTGACCGGGCGGGCGCGGGTCATCCGACAGGAGGTGCGATGAGGACGCGGTGGACAGGCTTGCCGGGCCGGGATGGAAGGAATGGCGCAGGGCAGGGGCGGCTGCGCCGGCAGGGCTTCACGATGGTGGAGATCGCCCTCAGCCTGGCGATCATCGGGTTTGCGCTGGTGGCGATCGTGGGTGTGCTGCCCGTCGGGCTGCAGACGCAGCAGGAAAACCGGGAGGAGACGATCGTTCTGCAGGATGCGCAGGTGTGGCTGACCGCCTTGCAGGCCGGTGCACGCGGGTACAACGACCTGACCAACTGGGTGGAGCGGATCGAGGTTCACTGGGCGGACTGGGACATGAACGGCCGGCTTCTGGGCCAGGGTCGGGACCTGTACACGCCGACGAACTCGGACATCACGAGTGTGGATGCGCCGCCGTTTCTGCCGTTGACCAACGGTGCGACCATTGTGGGCGTGCTGGGGACGCCCCGGTACATCTACGTGCCGGACGTCCAGCGTCCGGCCGGTTTCCGCAGCAACCATGTGGTGGCGTATGTGCGGGCTTTCAGCGGCCCGGCGGTGGAGAAGCCGCCGCAGGACGATCCGGCGGTGAACGAACTGGCGTTCCGGTACCGCATGGTCTCGGAGGTGGTGCCGTACCGGGAATGGGACACCAACTGGATCGCCTTCGACCTCCAGGGGTTGCCGCCGGCGGAGGCGGTGCAGCGGTCCAATTACTGGTGGGTGGTCCGCAATCTGCACGTCAACCTGCACGAGGTCCGTCTCCTTTTCCGCTGGCCCGTGCGGCCCAATGGCGAGACGGGGAACGGGCGCCTGGTGTTTCGCGGCTTGATCGGCGGGGTGCGGACCAATCTGGGGCCGCTGCATTTCTATGAACCGGGCATGTTCGCGAGGTACCCATGAACGTGTGCCACGCCACTGATGAGAACCGGATGCGGGCCCCGACGGGCGGGGCCCGGGTTCGGGCCTTTTCGCTGATCGAAATCCTGGTGGTGGCGGGGCTTTTGTCGGTCATCATCCTGGGTTTGGTGGCGATGTTCGGGCAGACCCAGCGGGCGTTCCGCACGGGTCTGGCGCAGACGGACGTGCTGGAGTCGGGTCGGCTGGTCAGCGACCTGTTGCGGCGGGAGCTGGTTCTGGTGACGCCCTCGGGCCTGCCGAATGTGGCCAATTTCTATGCCGAGATACCGCCGCCTTTCGTATACCAGCCGTTGTTGCAGGACCTGCCGGGAGGGGAGCAACGGACGAACGTCCTGATGGACCTCTTCTTTCTGACCCGGGAGAACCGGCGGTGGAACGCCGTCGGTTACCGTGTGGGCAGTCCGGACGCCGGGGGCGGGGTGTTGTACCGCTACGCGGCCACAAACCTGGCGCCGGAAGAGTTGCGCGCGCAGTTGTTGGCGTTTTTGAAGGCGCCGCTGACGAACCTGAACCGCGTGGCCGACGGCGTGGTGCATTTCCGCGTGCGCGCGTTCGACACGAACGGCGTGTGGATCCGGGAGGATCTGCCCAACGACCCCAACCACATCAGGAGCGATATCCGGCTTTCGGGGGTGGTTCCGGGTGAGGTGGGCCTGTATCTGTTCAAGAGCAATGCCATCCCGGCGGCGGTGGAGGTGGAACTGGGCGTGGTGGAGCGACGAACGTGGGAACGCGCCGCCTCCATTCCCGATCCGGCGGCGCGGCGCGAGTTTCTGACGCAGCAGGCGGGTCGCACGCATCTGTTCCGGCAATGGGTGAAACTTCCCCTGGTCGATCCCTCGGCCTACTGGGATTGGGAGACACGATGAAACCGAGTCCTTGGAATGCGGACCCGCCGGATGGTCGCGGGGCGGACGCCGGTGCCGGCCCCCGGCTGGTGCCGGGTTTACGGGTGGGGCGGTCGCGGGCCGGGAACCGCGGCGTGGCGCTGGTGGTGACGGTGATCCTGATTTCCGTGATCACCTTTCTGGCGGTGGCGTTCCTGGTGTTGACGCAGCGGGAGCGCGGGGCGGTAAGCACGACGGCCCAGCAGGCGGTGGCCCGGCAGGCGGCCGAGATGGCGTTGCAGCGTGCCCAAGCGGAACTGCTGGCGCCGATCCTGGCCTTTACCAATCTCTCTGCCTATGACCTGCGGGTGTCCACCAATTACATCAACCCCCTCGGATTCAACCCCGCGCAGCGGACGGGCCCGCTCACGCCGGCGCTGCGCAGCTGGGCGACCAATGTGAGTTACGTGTATGCCGACGGCCGGCCACTGAACCAGGACGATTACCGTCAGAACCTGGCGAACCTGTTGTATGCGCCGAGGCCGCCGGTTTTCATCACCAACGAGGACGGCACGGTGGATTTCCGGTATTACCTGGACCTGAACCGGAACGGCCGGTACGACACCAACGGCTGGCAACCGGTCATCCTGCCTTCGGGCCGGTATCTGGCCGTGGACGGCACGGAGACGACCAGCCTGAGCAACGCGGTTTTCCAGTACATGATCGGCGATCCCGAGTGGGTGGGGGTGTTGGAACGGCCCGACCTGCCGCACTCGCCCACGAACCGTTTCGTGGCGCGGTACGCCTGGATCGCCGTGCCTGCGGGAAAGACACTGGATCTGAACGCCATTCACAACCAGGCCAAGATGCTGAATCCGCGCTGGGACGGGTACATCCGGAACATGGGTGTGGCACCGTTCGAGATGAACCTGGCGGCGTTCCTGGCGGATCTGAACACGAACCTGTGGAATCTGGGCAATCTCTCCGGGGCGGAACCGCCGTATCCGCCCTCGGTGCCGTATCTGTACAACACGAACCTGACGCAGCCGAGTCGGGGAACGGCGTTTGACGACGCGGTTGCGCTGCTGTCGTACCGGTACCGGGGCAGTTACAACAATCTGCGCACCGTGGCGCAGTTGTTCGGTCCGGCGGGCGTGCTGGTGTTCAGCACGAACCGGGTGGACGACATGCTCAACGGGCCGCTGCTGACGGGGTTGTTTCTGCCGCCGGTGGACAACGACGGATTGCGGGTTTCCTTTGGCTGGCCCGGCGCGGAGAGTCCGCAGGCCTTTTTCGACACGCAGGACCTGTTCGATCCCAACAAGACCCGGGCCGGACCGGCGGGCACGGTATCGTTGAGCGACCGGCTGCTGCAGGCCGGGACCAAGACCAACACCTACGACCGCTACACATTCTACCGGCTGCTGGCGCAGTTGGGGACCGATTCGGCCCCGGTGCCGTCGGACCGCATGCATCTGACCTTCGACAATCTGACGCTTCGGAATCCCACCACGGGGGTGCTCAGTCCCACGAATTTCTATCCCTGGCATCCGCCGGCCTTTTTCACCAACGCGGCTGATCGGATGTTGCGGGCCTACACGGCCGAATGGCTGCGGAGCAGTCCGGCGGACTATCTGCTGACGTTCGGCACCAACCAGCCGTTCGGCATCACCAACATTCCGGTGTGGGTGAGCAACCGGTTCGTTTACACGCCGTCGGTGCATCGGTTGCTGCAACTGGCCGCGAATTTGTATGACGCGCAGAACACGAACCGGTGGCCCACGGTGTTCCGGCCGGTGTTCAGTCGGCAGGGACCGGACGTGTGGATCACCGGTTATGAAATGGTTGCGGGCGATCCCCGCGCGTATCTGCGGCCGCCGGTGGACATTCAGGAGGTGGGGCAGGGGCCCGACCAGAGGATCAACGTTTACGGTGTGCCATGGGTGGTGGGGGTGAAATCGGGCCTGCCGAACTTCAACGAATTCGCCATGCAGACCGTTTTCGACGTCACGCGGAAGGTGAAGATCCGCAAGCCCTCGCTGCAGGCCCGGCCGGACCAGTTCCAGACCAACCAGCTGTACATCATCAGCCTGACGAACGTGCTGGCGGCCGAGTTCTGGAACTCGTACCGTGCCGATTTCACCAATCCGGTGCTGGTGCGGATTTCCGGGGACGTGACGATGGTGCTCACCAATGAGTTCGGCCCCATGCAGATCACGCCCGGGTTTTCCCTGACCAACCGGATCCTCTTCAGCGCGTTGACGAATCTCACCCGTTGGCCCGGCTACCGGAGTCTGCAGAGCCCGGACCCAGCCTCGTTCGTGGTGCCGATTTACACGAACATCACCTTTGTCCCGCCGGCCTTCTGGTATCACAACACGCCCAACCTCGACACCAACCTGCTGCGCTTTCCGGAGATGCCCGGGTTCCCGGTGCCGCGATTCGGGCTGGTGGTGCGCGCCCGGTTGCGGGCGGTCATCCAGGCGGACGGTCCCTCCGGGCCGCTCTTGGACTATGTCCAGCTCGACCGCCTGGAGGAGTTCCGCGACCTGGCGGCCGAGTTCAGCCGGACGCGCACGGACGATCCGAACGGACTTGCCTGGGGACTGCTCTGGGACACCAACCGCGTGGGCGGCAACACGGTCAACCATGTGACGCGGGGGATCGTCTATCAGATCCGGATCGCCCTTGGTGAATACGGCGGCAACACCGTGGACTGGACCAGTTACGGGTTGCCGCCCGGGATGAGTCGGGACTGGGAGATTGACGCGTTCCGGGCCTTTCTGGGTCTTTCTCCGCTCCGGTTTGCGAACATGGTCAATACGAATTTGGAGCATCAGGTGCCGTTCACGCCGTCCCGCCGGATATCGCGGCATCATACCTGGCAGGCGAACGATCCGCTGGTGCATTATCTGGCGAGTGATCTGCGGTACTGGCCGTCCGAGGAGGAGCTGCGCGACGAATCGGTCAAGCCGGGCGTGCCGGTGCAACTGCTCGAGAACATCGGCCGGCTGAACAAGCGGTTCCGTCCCTGGGGCGGCAACCCGCTCGGAAGCACCGATCCGCACGCGTTCGACATGTCGGTCAAGGATCCCGGGGTTTGGTCGTCGGACGACTGGGTCTTTCCCACCAATGCGTTTCCTACCATCGGATGGGTCGGCCGGGTGCACCGCGGCACGCCCTGGCAGACGGTGTATTTGAAGGCCGCGCAGATCGCCGCCGGGGCGGCCGGCCTGGGTTACTGGGCGCGTGACTGGACGGGGAACACCAATCTTTTCGACGCTCTGAACATGTCCCCGCCGCAGGACCGGCTGTTGTTCGACCTTTTCACCACGGCCTATGACGAGGTTTCCTCCAGGGGGCGGCTGTCGGTGAACCAGACGAATCTGGCCGCGTGGTCGGCGGTGTTCAGCGGTGCGCTGGCCCTGACCAACGCCCTGCCGGATTCGGAGGTGCGCCTGCGTTGGTTGCGGGATCCGCAGCGCACCTGGTTGAGCGAACATCTGCGGCCGGTTCCGATCCCGCCCGCCGGGATCCATGATCCGTATGACACGAACACCTGGTCGCCCGTCGTGCGTCTGGTCAACGGGATCAACCGCACGCGGTCATTGACCAACCTTTTCCCGCGGCAGGTGTTCGAGCATACGGGTGACATCCTTGCGGTGCCGGAGCTGACGGAGGCTTCTCCGTTCCTGAACACTTCGGGTCTGCAATTGCAATACGGCCTGACGGATGGAGCGGTGGAACGGTTGCCCGAGCTGGTCCTGGGTTTGTTGAAGGCCGACGAGCAACCCCGTTTCGTGGTGTACGCCTACGGGCAGGCGTTGCGGCCGGCGCCCAATTCCCTGATCCGGAGCGGGCCGTTCCTGGGGATGTTCGAGAACTATGCGATCACCGCCGAGAGCGCCGTGCGGGCGGTCATTCGGGTGGAGGACGCGCCCGGGCGTCCGCGCGCGGTGGTGGAACAGTTCAACTGGCTCGATCCGAACTGAGGTCGGGCACGGGATGGTCAATCGTGGCTTGCAATTGGCGGTGGTTGTGGGAGTTTGAGATGACGTTGGCTTGAGGAGTGCCGTATGTCCAAGCGACCATCCTTCTGGATCGTGCTCAGCCTGTTTCTCTTCGGGCTGTCTGCCGTCCTTTGGCAATGGGCCGAGCAACGACGACTCTCGATGGGTCGCTCCGCGCCAGCTTCAGTGGAGACCGGCTCCGGCGCGGTTCTGGACGTGACGCCGCGTGCCTTGCGGTCCGAAGCGGGGGGAACTCACTGGGTCCGGTCGGGCTTCGCCGCCGGGGTTGCCACCAACCGGGCACTCCTCCGGCTGACCAATGCCGCGCATGCACCCGCCGAGTGGCTCCGGCTTCCCACGGCTATCCTGTTGGAAAACGCCTTGGTGGACACGGCCGCCGGCGCGGCTCCGGAACCGCCGCGGCATCTGCGGGCTGACGGAGATCCCGGTGCCTACATTGTGCAACATCGTGCGGAGAATCCGGCGGTTGTACAGGCCGCCCTGCGGATTGCCGGTGCCCGCGTGGTGGCCTACATCCCCAACAACGCCTATCTGGTACGGGCCACCGCGCAGGTGGTGGACAGACTGCGAGGGCACCCGGACGTGCGCGCCATTCTGCCCTACGAACCCTATTACAAGTTGCGCGGTGACCTGTTGCCGCGGGCGGTGGCGCAGGTGCCGCTGGGGTTGGGCGATCGTCTCGAGGTGGCGGTGTTCGAAGATGCGTTGGCGGACGCCCGGCGTGCGCTCGCGCAGATCGGAGCCCGCGTGCTGTCGGAGGAAGCCTCGCCATTCGGCCCGGTGTTGACGGTGGAACCTCCTCCGGAGCGCTGGCTCGATGTGGTGCGGCTGCCGGAGGTGCAGCTCGTCGAGTCGGCCACGTACCGGGTGGCGGCCAACGACCTGGGACGGGTTCGCCTCGGTGTGGCGGAGACGCCGGTGGCGCCGGAGTCGTGGATGGGACTGACCGGGACCAACGTGTTGATCAACGTCAACGATTCGGGGGTGGATGCGTCGCATCCGGATCTGGCGGGTCGGATGCTGGCGGCCCTTCCCGCGGTGTTGACGGACACCAACGGGCACGGGACCCATGTGATCGGCACCATCGCGGGCAGCGGCGTCATGTCGTCAACCGTGACCAATGCCAGCGGTTCACCGATGCCGGGGGTGACCGGGCAGTTTCGCGGGGTGGCACCGGCGGCGCGGGTTTTTGTGCAGCCGGTGGGGATCGAGGAACGGCCGGGCCGCGCCGGCGGGGCGCCCATCCTGCCGGATTCGGTCCTTCAGGAGACGGCGGCGCGGACCAATGCGTTCATTTCCAACAACAGCTGGCATTATGCCGGGCGGACCGGTTACGACCTGGCGGCCGCGCGATACGACGCGGCCACGCGCGATGCGCTGCCATTGGAGCCGGGCGCGCAACCGTTGTTGTTTGTCTTTGCGGCCGGCAACTACGGCGGGGGAAACAGTTCCGGACTCGGTGGCGAGGCGGACTCCATCCGGTCGCCGGGCACGGCCAAGAACGTGATCACGGTGGGGTCGCTGGAGCAACCGCGCAACATCACCAACGAGGTTGTCGTCTGCCAGCCGTTTGACACCGGCACCAACAGGATCGAGCTCTGCGTGACCAACGCGCCCTGGAGGGAGGACACCGACAGCGACGATCAGGTGGCGGCCTCGTCCAGTCGGGGGAACACCGGCGTGGGTGTCGAGGGTGAGTTCGGCCGGTTCAAGCCCGACGTGGTGGCGCCGGGCGAGTGGGTGATCTCGACGCGCTCCGGGCAGTGGAACGAAGACGAGTATTACAATCCCACGAATGTTTACCAGGACGAGTTTACAGGTCTGACGATTGCGCCGGGGGCCATCAACCGGTACGCCGTCTGGGTACCTTACAATGCCGTGCAGTTGGAGATCGAGGTCCTGCCGCATCCGGACTCGCCCGTGCCGTTTCCCGATCTGCCACTGTTCGTGCGTGCGGGTGATTTCCCCACGCCCGCCGACGTGGCGGGGACGAACCGGGTGACGATTCCTCCGGACCTGACCCCCGATCTTTCGCCCCGGGACATCAGTTGGAACATCGGGGTGGGCAATCCGACGGATGCCGACGTGACATTCAATCTGCGTATTCGGATCTCGACCACCAACGACCTGGGCAACGAACTCGATGTGCGCCGGGAACTGAACGATGCCCTCGGCCCCTGGTACCGTTATGAAAGCGGCAGCAGCATGGCGGCGGCGCATGTGGCGGGCACGCTGGCCCTGATGCAGGAGTATTTCGAGCAGCGCGGATTCCGGCCCAGTCCGGCCCTGATGAAGGCGCTGCTCATCAACGGTGCCCGCTCGGTCAATCCCATTTATGACCTTGAGGTGCGGACGCTCCACAATTACCAGGGCTGGGGCAGGGTCAACCTGCCCACGACCCTGCCTCCGGTCCTGACCAACGGACTGCCGTCCCGACAGGGGCCGCTCGTCTTCTTCGATCAGAGTCCCACGAACGCGCTGGTGACCGGTGACCGGCACGTGCGCCTGCTGACCCTCACCGAGGAGGCGCGGGCGTTGCCGTTGCGGATCACGCTGGTCTGGACCGACCCGCCGGGCAATCCGGCCGCGGGGGTCAAACTGGTCAACGACCTGGACCTGGTGGTGACCAACCTCGACACCGGCGAGGTGTATTTTGGCAACGACATTCCGGGCGGCAGCGATTTCACCCAGCCATGGAGCACGAACGAACCGCCGCGGACGGACGTGGTCAACAACGTGGAGAACGTCTTTCTGCCGCCGCCGTTGGGGACGAACTACAGTGTGACGGTCGTGGGCCGGCGCGTCAACGTGAACGCCGTCAGTGAACATACGAACAACATCGCCCAGGACTATGCCCTGGTGATCTCCAGCGGGGACGGCGACCTGGAGGACGCGTTCACGGTGTCCGATCTGACGGCGAGTGCCTCCGCAGCGGCCACGTTGCGCCAGAGCACGAACACCTTCAGCCCGGACACCACGCCCGGGTATGCCGGCGTGCTTCTGCTGGGCGAGCGGGTGGGCGCGAACCCGCCCCTGCTGGGCATCACCAACGGACTGGCATCGCAGTGGAGGTTCTACGTGTTGACCAACACGCAGAACTACACCAACGCGGCCTTCGTGACCTTCCTGCCTCACACGCTCTCGATTCCGCGGATGGGCGTGCATGAGGCGGAGGTGGAAAACGCCACGCGATTGGAGGCCGACATTGATCTGTATGTGTCGCTGAACCCGGCCTTGACGAATCTGGATCCGGTGGCTTTGGCCACGGCCGATCGTTCGCGCGGACGGGGCGGGACGGAGCTGATCGTGTATTCCAACGCCGTGCCGGGCGGTGTGTATTACGTGGGTGTGAAGGCGGAGGATCAGATGGCGTCCGACTACGGGTTCCTCGGCGTGTTCAGTCTGCTGCCGTTCAGCACGCTGGAGGATGGGAACCAGATCGTCCGTGGTTTTCCGGTGCCGGCTGTGGTGCCGGACGGTTCACCGGCTGCGCCCGGAGCGGCTCTGGTGTTCGGCGTGGCCACCCTGCCGATGCAGGCGCGCCGGGTCATTGTGACCAACGTGCTGACCCATCAGAACTTCGGAGACCTGGTGGTGAGCCTCAGCCACAACAACCGGTTCGCGGTGTTGCGCAACCACACTTATCCCGCGATTCCGCCGCCCCTGACGGCGCTGACGATTTACGAGGACCTGCAGGAGGGGGACATCCCCGGTGCGACACTCTCCGACGGGCCGGGCAGCCTGCGCGAGTTCGTGGGCGAGGAAGCCGCCGGTTTGTGGGTGTTGCAGGTACTCGACGACGCGCTCACCCAGACGGGGCGGGTGGATCATCTCTCGTTGCGGATCGAGCCCCTGCGGTTGGATGAAACCAATGCGTGGCGCGGGATCCAGCCCTTCAGTTTCCGGTATGAGGTCGTGGATGTGCCCGAAGACGCCACGAATCTGACGGTGTGTGTCACGACGACCAACGCGCCCGTCGAATTGTATCTGCGGCACGGCGACTTCCCGAGCCGGACGGAGTACGATCATTACCTGCCGATCCCGGTTCCGGGTGCCTGTCTGAGTGTGGACCGCAGCAGCACGCCGCCGCTGCGCCCGGGGCGGTATTACATCGGCGTCTACAATCCGCAGCCGTTTGCGCAGTATGTGCAGATCGCGGTCCGCGTGGACCGTGACCCGGCGGGCATCCGGCCGGTTCTGTTCACCTCGGACGAGGAGGTTCCGTTGCCCGATGATGCGGTGGCGTATGGGACGCTTGTGGTGACGAACCGGGGGCGCATCGCGTCGGTGGAGGTGGGGTTGCGTGTGGATCATCCGCGGGTGTCCGACCTGGCGATCACGCTGGTCAGTCCCAGCGGTACGAGGGTCCTGCTGAGTGAGGCCCGGGGTTGGGCCAGCACGGCCGGCATGGGCTCGACCTACTGGATCACCAATGTGGTGCCCGTGGAGTACAGCGGCGGGCCGGATCCGGTGACCAACATCGTGGACATGGGGGTGAATCATGGCTCCGTGACGATTGACTATGATTTCTTCACGCTGCCGGATCGGATGCGGGTGTATTACGAAGGTGAATTGCTTGCCGACACCGGATTGGTCGGTGGCACGGGCCGGTTGAATCTGGAATTCGGTCCGGGAACCTCGACCCTGGTCACGGTTACCGTCAACGAGACCGGCAATCCGGAGCCCATGACGGAATGGCGGTACACGCTCAGTTCGATCCGCGAGATCCACAATTATTTGATTTTGACCGAGAACACGAATCTTGCCCCGGTGCCGATCAAGTTTTTGAGTCCGCCGTTCGCACCGCCGACGAACCGGCTGGTGACGTTCTTGGGCGGGTTCGAAACCGATCCGCCGGGCTGGTATGATCGCGGTCGGGCGGTGGATGGCTGGACGAATGCCGGTCCGGGCGCGGTGATGGTGGTGAGCAATGCCGCGTGGGCGCACACGGGCAATCAGTTTCTGAGTCTGCAGGGGGGCACCCTGGTTCGAACGCTGCCGACGGTCACGGGCCGCAATTACCTGCTGCAGTTCGTCACCCGGCGGGCGTCCCCGCTCACGGGCATCATCAGTTGGTGGCCGGGGGAGGGCGACGCACGGGACGTCGTGAACGGATACGACGGTGTCTATCTCGGAGCTGCGGCATCGCGCTTCACAAATGGCATGGTGGGGACGGCCTTCGGGTTCGACGGCGATGCGGACGCGGTTCGGGTACCGTCCCGGCCGGCTTTCCAGGTACGGACGGGGCTGACGGCAGAGGCGTGGGTTTATCCGACGTCCCGTGGGACGTTTGACGACATCCTGACCCGGTGGGGTGCGCTTGGCAGCAATGACCGGAGCTTCGGGCTTTCGCTGGATCCGTTGGGGCGTCCGTATCTGGCCATCAGTTTCGACGGGTTTGACTGTTCCCCTCCATGCATGGCCCGCTCGGGCAATCCGGTTCCCTTGAACGCATGGACTCATGTGGCGGGCACCTACGACGGGACATACATCCGATTGTATGTGAATGGAGACCTGGCTGCCGAGACGTACCAGCCGGGCAGCTTGTGGCCCGGGAACAATGACCTGGTGATCGGCGGAGAGGTGGACGGGACTCAACTGGCATCACCGTTTGCCGGGTTGATTGACGAACCGACGTTGTACAACCGTGCGCTGACGCCGGAGGAGATCCGGTTGATTTATGAGGCGGGACCGAGAGGGAAATGCGCGCTGCCGATGCCGCCGGAGGTCTGTCCCGGTGTTCCGGTTCTGTCGGCGGCGATCGCGGGCGCCGTGACCAACACGGTCTGGAGCGCGAGCACCAACTGGGTGACCAACACACTGGCCTTTACGGCCACGGGCCCGGCCACCACGGTTGTGCTTCAGAGTCCCCCGGAGGGTTCGCAGGTCTGGTTGGACACCGTCTCCCTGACCGAATTTCCGAGCCCGCTGTATGCTCAACCGGAGGAATCGTTGCGTGCCCTGACGGGGGAGGAGGCGTCGGGCGAGTGGCGGTTGGAGGTCTGGGACATGCGCGCGGGTGCGACCAAGCCGGCGCCGGTGCTGCGGAGCTGGCAACTGCGGTTTGTATACTTGAGCGACTTCGCTGTCCCTGGGCGGCTGGTGAACAACGAAGCAGTGACGAACACGCTCCCCGCCAGCCAGATGATGTTCCACGTGGTGGAGGTGCCGGGCTGGGCATTGGCGGCCACCAACACATTGGTGACGGCCTCGGCGCCGGTGAACCTGTGGTTCAACCAGAACGAGGTTCCCTACGGCACCAACGCCGGCGACATTCTGTTGCTCTCGCAGAGCACCGGCGGCGCCTTCACGCTCACGGCTGGAAGCACACCGCCCCTGGTGCCGGGCCGGCGGTACTTCCTGGGTGTGGAGAACACGAATGCGACCCCGGTCTCCTACTCGTTGCGAGTGGACTTCAACGTGACCCCGTTGACGAACGGCGTGCCGCTGTTTGGAACGGAAAGTCCGGGCATGGGCCCGAGGTATTTCAGTTTCAATGTATCAGCGGCTGCGGCGGCGTTGTTGATCCGGATGACGGAGCTGACGGCCAACGCGGACCTGGTGGTGCGCCGGGCCCCGCTGTTCCCGACCTTGTCAGCGTATGACTACGGCAGTTTGCAACCCGGTTACACCGATGAGGAGGTTGTGATTCTGACCAATTCGGCTCCCGTGCCATTGACGCCGGGCACGTGGCTCATCGGCGTGTACAATCGGGACACGGCACCGGCTTCCTACACACTGGTGGCACTCGAGCAGGCGTGGACCGCGCCGATCATCACATTGACCAACGGCATTCCCTACCTGGGCACGGTGGCCGCGGACGGCACGGACTACTTCCGGTTCGTGGTCCCGCCGGGTGCGCGGCGCGCCCAGTTCGACGTGATGGATCCCACCGGGGACGTGGTCCTGGTCGCCCGGAAGGGCTGGCCGCCGGCCACGTTCGACAACTTCGATTATCTGAGTCTGAACCCGGGTCGGAGCGATGAGATGATCGTGGTGTTCGAGGATTCCGATCCCGTGCCGTTGACGCCGGGTGAATGGTACCTGTCGGTCATCAATGGCCCTGGTTCGCCCGTCTCTTACGCGGTGCGGGCGAGCGCGTGGCCGGAGACGGGCCGGCCGGTGACGATCACGGGGGCGGCGCTCGTGGGCACCAACCTTTGTCTCTCATGGTCCGCGTTGCCAGGTGTCCGGTACCACGTGGAGGGCAGTGAGAATCTGGAGGCACCGATCTGGGTTCCGGTATCGCCGAACCTGACACCGACCAACACGCCGGCCACCTGGTGCATCCCGCTGCCGTCGGCGTATCATTTCTTCCGCGTGGTGGATGGGATCCGGGCGGAACCCTGAGGATTCTCCTGCGCGGGCAGATGAGCCGGAAGCACATTGCGGTTCTTTGCGCCAATCCGGCTCTCGACGTGGAATGGCGCGTGGACGGTGTTCGTCCGGAGGAAAAGAACCGGATCCTGGAAGAGCGCTGTTGGGCGGGCGGGAAGGGGGTGAACGTGGCCCGGTGGCTACGGTGGCTGGGTCTGCGGGTCCGTCTCGTGCTACCCGCGGGAGGTGCGGAAGGGCGGGAACTGGCCGGTGCCCTGCGCCGGGAACGCATTCCTTGCGAGGTTGTCGAGGTGGGGGCCACGACCCGGGTCAACGTGCTGGTTACGGATCCCTCGGGCCGGCAGTGGCGGTTCAATCGGGCGGGTCCGGAGCTCCGTGCGCGGGAGTGGCGGTCGGTCGTGGAAAGGTTCGAAGCTGCGTTGGAAGGTGCTGCGCTGGCGGTGTTGTCGGGGAGTCTGCCGCCGGGTGCACCCGCGGACGGATACGCCGTCCTCATCGGCCGGGCGCGCAGGGTGGGCGTGCACACCGTGCTGGACTGCGACGGTGAGGCCCTGCGGAACGCGCTGGCGGCCGGGCCGTTTCTGGTGAAACCGAACGGGGAGGAGCTGGCAGCGTGGTGGGGAAGGCGGTTTCGCACGGAGCAGGGCGTGGTGCGCGCGGCCCGGGCGATGTCGAAGGTTTCGGGCGGTTGGGTGCTGGTGAGCCGTGGTCCGGACCCGGCGTGGTTGATCCGGGCTGAACCTTCGGCGGCCCACCGGGCGCGGCCTCCGGAGGTCCGGTTGCGCAACCGATTGGGTGCCGGCGATGCCCTGGTGGCGGGCGTATGCCGGTCGATCGTGACCGGGGAAGGGCCGGAAAGGTGGCTCCGTGGCGGTTTGGACACGGCGGCGGTGTGTCTGGGTTGCGAGCCGGGTCGGCCGCCCGCAAGGCCGGCGGGGGAGCGTCTTCGGAGGGCCGGTCTGCGAACCTGAAGCCCACGGGTTCGCCCTGCCGGGACCGTTCGACTTCCTGACATTTGGTTTCTTCGGGGGTATGGTTGGAGTGTATGAGGATGCTTGGCGTTCCCATTCGGGCGCTGCTGGGCTGGATCATGAGCGTTTCATTCGTGGGTTGCGCGCCTCTGGACGAACCACCGTCGCAGGCGGAGCTGCGCCGCCGGATGGTGGTGGAACAACTGAAGGCGCCGGGCCGGGACATCCGGAATCCCCGGGTGTTGCGCGCGATGGAGAAGGTCCCGAGGCATGAATTCGTGCCCGAATCCGTGCGGGCGCATGCCTATGAGGACCGGCCCCTGCCGATCGGGTTCGGGCAGACGATCTCCCAGCCGTTCATCGTTGCCTTCATGACGGAGCAGGTGGATCCGCAACCCGGTGAGAAGGTGTTGGAGGTGGGCACGGGTTCCGGCTATCAGGCGGCTGTGCTGGCCGAGATGGGTGCCGAGGTGTACACGATCGAGATCATCGATCCGTTGGCGGAACGTGCGCGGGCCACTTTGGAGCGGCTCGGCTACACCAACGTGCACGTGCGCGCCGGAGACGGTTACCTGGGTTGGCCGGAGGCGGGCCCGTTCGATGCGATTCTTGTGACGTGCGCGCCCGACCACGTGCCGGAGCCATTGATCGAACAGCTCAAGGACGGGGGCCGGATGATCATTCCCGTGGGTCCGCCCGGGATGCAGGAGCTGGTGGTGCTGCGCAAGAGGGAGGGGAAACTGGAACGTCGCGCCGTGCTGCCGGTTCTGTTCGTGCCGATGACCGGTCCACGGGCTGGATCTTCCGGAGGCTGACCCGGCTGTCGCGGGTCCCGGCGGCAGGGTGGAGGAAGACGTGCAACGAAACGGCCCGATCCGGCGCCTTCACGACGCCATCGGGCCGGGGCAATGAGACGGAGAACGGGATCAGGCCGCCGGCAGAGCGTTCAGCCGCGTGCTCAAGCGCGACTTGACCCGGGCGGCGCGGCGGAGGGGGATGACGCCCGCCTGGACCGCCTTGTCCACGGCGGAGACGCAAGCGCGCCAAGCCTCCTCGGCGGCCTTCCGATCGCCGCTGTTCAACGCCGCCAGATACGCCTTCTGGAGGCGTTTGATGCGCTTCTTGTAGGCCAGGTTGCGGCGTCGCCGCCGTTCGCTCACTCGTACCGCTCTTGCTGCGGATTTGGTATTCGCCATATCAGGTTGGATCTCTGCTCAGTTGTCCAAGTTTCGAGTCCCACCAGCCTACCGTGCGGCAACCGGTTGTCAACGGCTTGTCACGGGCCAGTGGCGGAAGGCGGTCGGTTCCACGGCGGTGCGTTCCGGGCGGGCCGGGAGGAGTTGGGGCCGGCTCGGCCGGTCGGATCGGTCGGGAAGCGAGGTGTTGACGGGACCGGCACAGGGGCACGGGAGCGCCGACTCGCTGGTGGGGACAGGGAAAAGGGCAGACGCGGCAATGGTGGCGGCGAGGGAAGGGCCCGGCCGTACAGTCCGACGGTGAGGGGACCCGCTTTCCGCAGACAGGTTTTCGGCGTCGGACGGTTTGGTTGGGCGCCTTCGCGGCACGGGCTGCCGGCGCGGCCGGGGTCACTTTGATCTTTTGCCGGGGTTCGATTTGGCTTTCTTTGGCAGACTGTGCAACGGGAGCAACTCAAGGACGTCACGCGGATGGTGGTCAAAGTCGGCACCGGGGTGTTGACCGACAGCCGGCGGCAGCCGGACCCGGCCCAGATGGAGCAGCTCGTGGCTCAGATTGCCGAGCAGCGCAAGGCCGGGCGGGAGGTCCTGCTGGTGACCAGCGGCGCCGTGGGCGCCGGGATGGGTGTGCTCGGGTATGAAAAGCGGCCGACCGACCTCAGCGAACTGCAGGCCTGCGCCGCCGTGGGGCAGTCGCGCCTGATGGCCGTGTACGAGAGGCTTTTTGCGGCCCACGGACTGGCAGTGGCCCAGGTCCTTCTGACCCACGACGATCTGGAACATCACGAGCGGCATCTCAACGCGCGCAATACGCTCGTCACGCTGCTTCGCCACGGGGTGGTGCCGATCATCAACGAAAACGACGCCGTTTCTTTCGCGGAGATCAAGTTCGGCGACAACGATCGTCTATCCGCCCTGGTCACCATGCTGCTGCCGGCGGATCTGCTGGTCATCCTGACCACGGTGGACGGGGTCATCGAGAACTTTGGCAAGGCCGATCCGCGGACCATTCCGGTGGTCGAGAAGATTGACGCCGCGTTGGAACGGATCGCCCGGGGGACACAGAGTCCCACGGCGGTCGGTGGCATGGCTTCCAAACTCGAGGCCGCCAGGATCGTGATGCGTGCCGGCATTCCCATGGTGATTGCTTCGGGTCGCAAGAAGAACGTGCTGCAGCGCATTCTTTCGGGAGAGACCGAGGGGACGCTGTTCGTGCCGGGACCGACCCGCCTGCGCGGGCGGAAGCGTTGGATCGCGTTCTTCCATCATCCCAAGGGTACGTTGTACGTGGACGACGGAGCCCGCGCCGCCCTGCGCGAGAAGGGCAAGAGTCTGCTTCCTCCGGGCGTTGCACGGTGCGAGGGAGATTTCGATGCCGGTGAGGTCGTCAGGATCTGCGACCTGGATGGGACGGAATTCGCCCGGGGACTTGCGTCCTTCAGTGCCGAACAGATCCGCTCGCGCCAGCTTCGTGGGGTGGAGGTGGTGCATCGGGACAACCTGGTCCTTCTTTGAGGCCGGCCGGCTGACGTGCGTCGGGTTCGGTGTGAAGAGTCCGTATCGCCGCCTGGTCGGGTTGGTCCCTTGTCCGGGATGAACAGGTGAGCAGGCAACGCGGTCCGGGTGGTGGCGGCAGGAGGATGCGTGCGAGGGGGGATCGACCGCGGAACATCGGGCCGGACAGCTGGGGCGGGTTTGCGGCGGCGGAGTCACGGGCGGCTCGCGGCGGGTTGACCCGGGTCAGGGCGGGGTGTCACACTATGCGCGGAACTTGAACCAGGAGTCCGGCACGCAAATCAGAAAGACACAGGTGAGACCATGAATGCGAACGGTAACGGTGGCATGACCCGGCGGGCGTTTTTGCACCAGGCGACAGCCTTTTCGGTGGGGGTTACTGTGGCCGTCGGCCGGTTGGCGAGGGCGGCGGATGCCGGCCGGCCCAAGATCCCGGTGGGCGTGCAACTTTACTCGGTGCGGGAACTTTGCGCGAAGGACTTGGCCGATACGCTCGCCCAGGTCGCTCGAATCGGTTACAAGGGTGTGGAATGGGCCGGGTACCACAATCGTTCTGCAAGGGAACTGCGGAAGATGCTGGATGATCTCGGCCTGGTCACGTGCGGGACGCACACACCCTACGAGAGCATCCTGCCGGACAAGTTGGAGGCGACGATCGAGTTCAACCAGATCCTGGGCAACCGGTTTTTGATCGTGCCCTGGATGGAGGGCCGGTCGCGGGAGGAATGGTTGGAAAAGGCGCGGCTGTTCAACGAGGTGGCTGACAAGGTGCGTTCCCGCGGGATGTACGTCGGCTATCACGCTCATGCGCATGATTTTCAGAAATTCGATGGTCAGACGGCGTGGGACCTGTTTTTCGGCAACACGCACCCCGACGTGGTGATGCAGCTGGACACGAGCAATTGCATGGCCGGCGGGGCGGACCCGGTGGAGGTGCTGCGCCGGTACCCGGGGCGTGCGCTGACCATCCACATCAAGGCGCATGGCGGCGGTCCGGAGGCGGTTTTCGGCGAGGACAAGGTCAACTGGCCGGCGGTGTTCGAATGGTGCGAGACCCGGGGCGGCACGCAGTGGTACGTGGTCGAACACGAGACCAGCAAGGACCCCATGGACGCCATTCGGCGGGCGTTTGCCGCCCTGCAAAAGATGGGCAAGGTGTGAGACCCGGCTGCTCCCGGAGAGAGCGCGGAGGCCCCGGTCCAAGCGAGAGGGAACGGCCCGGCCGGTGAGCCGATCCCTTTTCGAGGCTGCTCTGGAGAGCCGCCGGCGGAGTGCGGCCAACGTCCGGTTGGATTGCGGGGGAGGGGGCTACCGGGCGGCCAGGGCTTCTTCCACCGCCTGGATCATTTCATCGGAGTCGGGTCGCACACGGGATTCGAAGCGGCGGAGGATGCGTCCGTCCCGACTCACGAGGAACTTCGTGAAGTTCCACTTGATATCGCCGGGGAAGGGGGAATCGGGCCCGGCCAGCCATTGGTACAGCGGGTGGCGTCCGGGTCCGTTGACCTCGATCTTGCTGAACATCGGGAAGGTGACGTTGTAGCGGGAGGTGCAGAACTGTTTGATTTCCTCGTTGCTGCCGGGTTCCTGGTTGCCGAACTGGTTGCAGGGGAATCCCAGCACCACCAAGCCGCGCTCCTTGTACTTCCGATAAAGCTGTTCGAGGGCCTCGTACTGCGGGGTGAACCCGCATTTGGAGGCGACGTTGACGATCAGGAGCACCTTGCCGCGGTAGGCGCCGAGGGTGGTTTCCCTGCCGTCAATGTCCACGAGCTTGATGTCGTAAGGGTGGGGAGCCGGACCCTGGCCGGCGCCGAGCGCCAGTGCGCTCAACATCAGGGGCGTGAGGAGGAGAAATCGTTTCATGGCGCGGAATATGGTGGGGCGGCGGCGTGCTGTCAAACCGGGGCGGACTTGGCTGCCCGGGCGGCCCGGCCTCAGGCGGCAGGGCAACGGGCTGCCGGCGGGAACCGTCCGGTTTCGTGTCGGCTTCGGGTACCGGCGCGGGGAATGGGCTGGCCCCGGAGCCGGGTCGGAGCCATAAGAAGGGGCATGAACGAACCGCGGATCGCGATTATTGGAGGCACGGGGCTGTACCAGATCGAGGGTTTGACCGAGCCACGCTGGGTGCGGGTGCGCACACCGTTTGGCGATCCATCGGATGCGCTGTTGACGGGCCGGTTGGAGGGCCGGCCGGTGGTGTTTCTGGCGCGGCACGGCCGGGGACACCGGTGGCTGCCGGGGGAACTGAACCACCGGGCCAACATCTGGGCGCTGAAAAAGCTCGGGGTGGCGTGGATCCTGAGCGTCAGCGCCGTGGGCGCGTTGCAGAAGCGGTATCGCCCGTGTGACCTGGTGTTGGTGGACCAGTTCGTGGACCGGACCAAGAAGGGGCTGGAACACACGTTTTTCGGTGGTGGCATCGTTGCGCACGTGGCGTTTGCCCATCCGGTTTGTGAGGAACTGCGGCAAATCATTTTGAAGGAAGCCCGCGCGGCGCGGCTCCGGGTCCACGACGGCGGTGCCTATGTCTGCATCGAAGGCCCCACCTTCAGCACGCGGGCCGAGTCGGTTACCCATCATCGCTTGGGTTACGATGTGGTGGGCATGACCAACCTGGGCGAGGCACGGTGCGCGCGGGAAGCGGAGATCGCCTATGCGACGATGGCATTCGTCACGGACCATGACGCCTGGAGCGACGAGCACGAACACGTGACGGTGGAGATGGTGTTGGAGAATCTCCAGCGGAACGCCGAGACGGCGCGAGAGCTGATCCGGAGGGTGATCCCGAAGATTCCGGAAAAGCCGGGTTGTTCGTGTCATTCGGCCCTGGAGAACGCGATTCTGACGGATCGCAAATTGTGGCCGCCGCAGACGGTGCGGCGGCTCCGCCCGTTGTTGGAGCGGCTGTTGAAGTCGCGCTGAGGAGAAGCCGAGGGCATGCCGGGGCGGGCGTGAGGCCGGCACCGGCCGCCCGGTGCCGCGGGTTCAGGCAGTGGCGGTTGCCGGATCCCAGGCGCTCCTGACGGGGAGCGGCAGCTCGACCGGCAGGCCGGAGGGTTTGCGGCTCAGGCATCCGGCCAGGAGCCGGGCGGCGCGCAGGCTTGCGCCGGGCGGGCCGAGCCGTTTCCGGACCTCTGCCAGGGCCCGGTGCAGTTCCTCTCTCCGGGCGGCGTTTTCCCACAACTCCACACTCGCTGCGGCCAGGCGCCGGGGCTCGGCCTGGCCTTGTATCAACTCGGGATAAACAGGGCGGCCGAGCAGCAGGTTGGGCATGGCCAGATGGCGTACGTGAACGAGATGCCGGCCCAACCAATAGGTCGGCGGAGCGGTCTTGTAGAACACGACCGCCGGCAGGTCTGCCAGCGCGCATTCGAGGGTGATGGTGCCGGACTTGGTGAGGGCTAGGTCGGCCCACTCGAGCACCGGACGCGCGGGCCCGACGTCCACGGGGATTTCGGCGGGCCAGCCCTGCTGGCGCAGCGCCTCGGCAAGGGCACGGTCAGGAACGGCGCAGCGTCCTTGCAGCCCCGGCCACTTTTGTTTCAGTAGATTCCAAGTCTCCGCCAGCAGGGGACCGTGCCGGCGGATTTCGTCGGGACGGCTTCCCGGCAGCAGTGCCAGTCGCGGCGGCCCGGAGGTGTTTCTCCGGTGCGGTTGGGCGGGGGTCTCCGACCATCGGTCCACCAGCGGATGTCCCACGTAGCGCACGGTCAACCGGGGCGCGTGGCGGGCGAACCATTCGGGCTCGAACGGCAGGATGCTCAGCAGCAGGTCCAGGTTTTCCTCCATGAGTTGTGCGCGGCCGGGGCGGGAGGCCCACACCTGGGGCGAGACATACTGGACGAGCACGGGCCGCCAGGGGTGAAACCAGTCGCGCCGTTTGCGCAGGTGCCGCCGGATGGCGGCGGCAAAGCGGAGGTTGAACCCGCCGGAATCGATCCCGATCACCAGGTCCGGCTGGCGTCGGCGGGCCTCGTCCTGCAAAGTCCGGAAGGCCCGGTGGTAGAGGTGCAGACGGCGCAAGACGTCGAACAATCCGATGGTTGCCCACGCGGTCGGGTCGCTGACGATCTCGACACCGGCTTCACGCATGGCGGGTCCGCCCGCGCCGAAAAACTCCGGTGGCAGGGCGGTCCGGAGGGGTTGGACATCGGGCTCCGGGGTCAGTTCGAGTTCCAGCAGGACCTGGCGCAGGGCTCGGACGAGGTCGGCGCCCAAGCGGTCTCCGCTGGGTTCACCGGCGATCAAGAGGACGGAGATGGGTCGCATGGGACATTCTCCTTCAGACGATTGATGAGAGGCTGGTCTGGATCTGGCGCGTGATTTCCAGCGCCAGGTCCAGGGCCGCACGCCCCGTTTCACCGTCCACCAGGGGGGTGCGGCGTGCGCGTACGCAATCCACGAAGTGGCGCAGTTCCAGTTTCAAGGGTTCTTCCGGATGGATGGGCACCGGTTGGCGCACGATTTTCCGGCCGGCGAACGAGGTCACCACGGTCGTGTCCCGCCCCGCAAGTGCGAGCAAACGGGTCCAGGCCGGACTGGTGGGCTGATCGTCGGGCGCCAGCCGATAGATGAAGCCGCTCTGGGCCCGGTAATCGAGGGAGATGTAACACGGCTCGGGGCCTGCACTGAAGACGCGGATCTTGCGCATGCGTTCCGGGCTGACGCGGCTGGCGGTGAGGTTGGCCACGCAACCGTTGGCGAAACGGAGGCGGGCGTTGGCGATGTCTTCCGACGAGCTCAGAACCGGCGCACCGACGGCGTCCACGGCGACCACCGGTGCCGCGACGAAGGCCAGCACCACGTCGAGGTCATGAATCATCAGGTCGAGCACCACGCCCACGTCCGTGGACCGGGCGGGATAGGGCGAGAGCCGGTGCACTTCGATGAAGCGGGGATGGCGGGCCACACTCTGGAGGTAGCTGAACACGGGGTTGAACCGTTCCACGTGGCCGACCTGGAGCACGCAACCCTGCCGGCGGGCCAGATCCACGAGGGCTGCAGCCTGGTCGGATCGTTCGGTCATCGGTTTTTCCACCAGGACGTGGCGGCCCTGCCGGAGGCAGGTGCGGGCGATTTCGAAGTGCGTGACGGTGGGGGTCACCACGCTGAGCGCGTCGCACGCCTCCACGAGGGCTTCGAGCGTCGGGAATGCCTGCACGCCGTGTTCCCGTGCCACGGCTGCGCAGACCGAGGGGTCCAGGTCGTGGACGCCGACGAACTCCACATCGCCCGCGGCGGCCAGCTCGGCGTAAATGCGGGCATGATGGCGGCCCAGGGCGCCGGTCCCCACGACTCCGACGCGCAATTTGCGGTTCATGGCAGGTAGTTTGGCCCGAAGCGAGCCGGTGGCGCAATCAGCCGGTGCACGGGGGCGCCTCGTTGGCGGAGCCGCCGGTTTCAAGCGCGGCCGATCCGTTTTTTTCCGAACTTGCCGGTGCCGGCGCGGCAGGGTAGTCGGTGGGCTTGTGACATCCCGTTCGTCCAGGACCCGTTCGCCGCGCGGGTGTTCGCCGGGCGATGCTGCAGGCGCGGGTGGAGCGGGGCGCCGCTTGGGATGGGCGCGCGTGGCGCTGGCGGTGGGGACGCCTTTGCTGGTGCTGGTCGTGCTGGAGGGTGTGGCACGGCTGGCGGGTTACGGTTGGCCCACGACCTATTTCGTGCGCGGGGAGTCGGAGGGAAAGGCCTGCTGGGTGGAGAACGAGCATTTCGGGCGGCGCTTTTTTCCGGCAGGTCTGCTGCGTTATCCACCGCCCACGGTCATGTCCGTGGCGGCGCCCCCGGGCGGATGCCGGATTTTTCTCCTGGGTGAATCGGCGGCCATGGGGGATCCGTGTCCGGGGTTCAGCATGGGACGATACCTGGAGGTCCTTCTGCAGGCTCGTTATCCGGAGCATGCGGTGGAGGTGGTGACCGTTGCGATGACGGCCATCAACTCCCATGCCTTGTTACCGATGGCAAGGGACTGCGCGCGGCATGGCGGAGACATCTGGATCTTCTACCTTGGCAACAACGAGATGGTGGGGCCCTTCGGAGCCCTGAACGTATTCGGGCCGGCCTCACCTCCGTGGCCGATGGTCCGGTTCCGACTGGCATTGCAACGCACGGCCCTGGGGCAGGCGGCCCAGGATCTGGTGGAACGGTTGCGCGGTCGTGCGGGGCCGCCCGGCGGCTGGGCGGGCATGGAAATGTTCGCCGGGCAGCGATTGGCACCGGACGATCCGCGGCGCCTGCAGGCTTACGAGAATTTCCGCCGCAACCTGCGGGACCTGGTGGCCCTGGGGCTTCGCAGCGGGGCGCGCGTGGTGGTGGCGCCCGCGGCCGTCAACCTCCGGGATTGCCCGCCGTTTGCGTCCGTTCCGGGGCGGTTGGCGGCGGGGGGAACACTGGAGGCGTTGGACCTCTGGCTGCGCCGCGGTCGGGAGGCCGAACAGAACGGTGACGACGAGGCGGCGCTGGAGGCCTATCAGGCGGCTGTGGCACTGGCGCCGGAACATGCCGAGGTCCACTATCGTCTGGGCTGGGTGGCCCTGCAGCTGGGCCGCACCACGCTTGCGCGGGCGTCGTTGCAGCGGGCGTGCGACCTGGACGCGCTGCCGTTCCGTGCGGATTCGCGCATTCGATCGCTTGCGCGGGAAGTTGCGGAGCCATTCCCGCGTGCGCGGGTTGGTTTCCTGGATGCCGCGGCGGTCCTGGCCGGGCGTGCGCCCGATGGTGTGCCTGGGCGGGAGAGTTTCTACGAGCACGTCCACCTTCGGCCGGGCGGGAACTACGCACTGGCGCGTGCGTTGGCGGAGGCTGTGGAACCCTGGTTGCGGGACCGCGGCTGGCAGGCGGCTGCCGGGTGGTTGTCGGAAACCGAATGCGGCGAGCGGCTGGGGCTGACGGATTGGGCGAGACTCGAGATTCTCGACAATGTTCGTCGCCGGCTGGGCCAGCCTCCCTTCACCGGGCCCGGGCACACCGCACGATTGCGCTCGCCGGTGGAGCAGGAGATGCAGGACGTGCGGAAGCGTCTTACGGCGGCGGCGGCCGGGGAGGCGCGCCGGACACTTGAACGAGCCGTGGCGCGGCGGCCGCATGATTTCCGGGTGCGCGAGCAGCAGGCGCTGTTTCTGGAGGCAACCGGCGATGAGCAGGGCGCAGCCGGGGCGTGGTCAGCCGTGGCCCGGCTGATCCCGCATCACCACCTTGGGTGGTTTCAGGAGGGGCGGTTGTCGGCGCGTTTGGGCCGGTGGGAGGAGGCGGAGCGGTTGCTGCGGCGGGCGGTGACGATCCGGCCCGAGCTGAGCGAGGGGTGGCTGGAGCTGGGGCAGGTGTTGATGCAGCGGGATCGGGCGGGGGAGGCGTTGGTCTGCTTTGCGCGGGCGCGGTCTCTGTTGCCGCAAGACTGGCGGGCGGCTTATCACGAGGGCCGCGCTTTGGTGAAACTGGACCGGCTGTCGGACGCGGTGGAGGCGTTTCGGGAGGCGGTTCGTCTCAATGAACGTGCTGTGGAACCCCGGTATCAGTTGGCCGAGACCCTCGCTTTTCTCGGGCACACCGCCGAGGCACGGGAACTCTTCGAGCAGGTGTTGGCGCGGGAGCCCGGGCACCTACTGGCGCGAATCAACTTGGGCGTGGCGCTGGTGCGATTGGGTGAATGGGAGGCTGCTGCGGAGCAACTCAGACTCGCCCAGAAACAGGCTCCCGGCAATCCGCTGGTCAGCAACTACCTGGCCCAGGTCGAGATGCATCTGCGCAGTTCGTATCGAGGTGGTCGTTGAAGCTGGCTCATCCCGGCTCCGGCCGGGCAGAGGTTCCTTGGCGAGGGTGTTTGCCGGCGGCCGGTGTCGAACCGGGCGGCTTTTGGGGTGCGGCGGCTTTTTGCGGTTGCCGCCTATGGCCGGCCGACGTGTGAGTCAACGCCCGCTCCAGCGTCTGATCTGCTCGGCGGTAACCCGCCGCAGCGCAAGGAGCTGTTCCGTTTTTGCCGCCGGGAGGCAGGGATTGGCGATGCCGAATCGCCTGCGGAGTTCGCACAAGGGCCGCGAAACATGAGAGTAGAAGGCCGCTACGGCGGCGAGGTCACGCGCACACAACGTGTGCCAAGGACTGCCGCTTGGGGCGGCCTGTTCGCACTCCTCCCGGAGCCGGTGCACCAGTGCATCCGATTCGCCGGCCCAGTATGCTCCCAGGAGCTCCATCCACGCCGCTGCGGCGGCTTCTCCCCGGTGATTCGGTGGAAAATCAAACTCGGCCTCCGCCGGACCACTTCCTTCCCACCAACCCACCGGCCAGGCAACGTCCGGACCGTGCCGGGTGAGCCGGAGGCAACGCACGAGGGCGCCAAACGCGCTGCGCCGACTGAACGCACCGAACCATGAGCCGGTGCCTTCGGGCCGGGAACGACGGAGGAGTTTCAACCGGTGCCGGTCCCGCATCATGCCAGCGAACCATCGGCTGTTCGGATGCGTTCCGACATGGTTCCCTCGCGGTCGGTAGCGTTGGATCAGTTCGGCCTCGAGCAGGCCGGCGGCGTAGAGGTCCGGGCACGCCTGCCAGTGGACTTCCCGGACCCGGGGCAACACGCGGGCCAGGGCGGGCGGCGCATCGGCAAGTCGAAGGTTGCGATAATCGGCCAGACGCCGTCGGAGGTTGGCGGTGCGCCCAATGTACAGCACGGTCACCAGACCGGCGCGGGAGGGGCCCAGGAACCAGTACACACCCGGCGACCGCGGCACACAGCGGAGCCGTGCCAGACCCAGCACGGCACGCAGCGGCCTCGCCTCGGCCACCGGCCAGAATGTCAGCTGCGTTTCCACGGCGATTCTGCCATTGCGCAGGTGAAGTGTCGGGCGGCTGGAGCCGTGCGACAAGGCCGGGTTGGCTGTCCGGACTTGGTCCGAGTGGATAAATCGCAACAGGAGCGTTTTGCACATTCAGCCGGTGCGGGGAGGTGGGGCCGCGGGCAGCATGGGCCGAAGCCACTGATGGACAGGGAGAAAACCAGTTTGAGCCCGCCCGGCCGCGCGGGTTGGCACCCCGGGTGCTTCAGGGGGCGGCAACGGAACCGGGCCGGATCTCCTGTGGCGGGGATGGGTACCAGCGGGAACGGATCCGGCGCTCAAAAACCGAAGAACGAGGAACGCCAATGCCATGAAGAAAATCGAGGCCATTATCAAACCGTTCAAACTCGAGGACGTGAAGGAGGCGCTGGGGGAGGTCGGCATCGCCGGCATGACCGTGACCGAGGTCAAGGGGTTCGGCCGCCAGCGGGGTCACACCGAGATCTACCGGGGCAGCGAGTACACCGTGGATTTTCTCCCCAAGATCAAGATCGAAGTGGTGGTGACGGAGGCGCAGTTGGACGCCGCGGTGCAGGCGATTCTCAAGGCCGCGCGCACCGGGAAGATCGGCGACGGCAAGATCTTCGTCGTGCCGGTGGAACAAGCCATCCGGATTCGAACCGAGGAACGGGACGAGGCGGCCGTTTAGTGGAGGCATGAGGATCTGTCGAGGCTTGGAAGGAGAAACCTTGGGAACAAACGAGTCTGAACGAACAACGAATCTCTGGCATATGAAGAACGTGTTGCGACGATTGGGTGTGGGACTGGCCGCATGCGGGCTGTTTGCCGTGCCGTGGTCGGCCTGGGCCGAGGAGGCGGCCAAACCGGAGCTGTCTGCCGGTGACACGGCCTGGATGCTCACGGCCACGGCCCTGGTATTGTTCATGACCCTGCCGGGCCTGGCGCTGTTTTACGGGGGTCTGGTGCGGGCCAAGAACGTCTTGACCGTGCTGGTGCAGTGTTTCGCCCTGGCCAGCATCATCACGGTGCTGTGGGTGGTGTATGGTTACAGCCTGGCATTCGACACCACCGGCATGAGCGCCGGGACGACCAATCTGCACTCCTTCATCGGGGGATTGGGCAAGGGCTTCCTCCGGGGTGTGGGGCTGGACAGTCTCACCGGGACGATTCCGGAGACGGTTTTTGCGACGTTCCAGCTCACGTTCGCGATCATCACGCCGGCGCTGATCGTGGGGGCTTTTGCCGAGCGCATGAAGTTCAGTGCGATGCTCATATTCACGCTGACGTGGTTCACGCTCTGCTATTTGCCGATCTGCCACATGGCCTGGTCGGGCGACGGGGCGTTGTTCTGGGACTGGGGTGTGCTGGATTTTGCGGGGGGCACGGTGGTGCACATCAATGCCGGGATTGCCGGTCTGGTGGCCTGCCTCATGGTGGGCAAGCGGATGGGCTTCGGCAAGGAGCCGCTGCCGCCGCACAATGTGCCGATGACCGTGATGGGTGCGGCCATGCTGTGGGTGGGCTGGTTTGGATTCAACGCCGGCAGCGCGCTGGCGGCCAACCATACCGCGGGCATGGCCATGCTGGTGACCCAGGTGGCCACCGGCACCGCTGCAGCCACGTGGATGTTCCTGGAGTGGATTCGCAGTGGCAAGCCGACCGCGGTGGGTTTGGCCACGGGTGCGGTGGCCGGTCTGGTGGCCATCACGCCTGCCAGCGGCACGGCCGGTCCGATCGGTGCGCTCATCATCGGTTTGGTGGCCGGCACGGGCTGTTACTTCGCGGCAACCAGTGTGAAGCGGACTTTCGGTTACGATGACAGCCTCGACGTGTTCGGCGTGCACGGTGTGGGCGGGATCATTGGCGCCCTGCTCACCGGCGTGTGCGCCAGCAGTGCCCTGGGCGGGGCCGGCCTGGCCGAGGGCGTGAGCGTGCCCGGACAGGTCTTCACGCAGCTCAAGAGCGTGCTGGTGACGATCGTCTGGAGCGCGGCGGTGTCGGTCGTGGCGCTTCTGCTGGCCCGGGCCATCGTGGGCCTGCGGGTGGCGCCGGAGGTGGAGCACTCGGGCTTGGACCTGGCCGAGCACGGCGAGGAGGGATATCCGTCGGTTCGCGCCTGAGCGGCGGACCGGAAAACCACTGGACAAGGGGTTTCTCCCCGCCCAGTCTGCTGCCCGCCGAAGCGAGGCGGGCGGCAGACGCGGGGAGCGCAAACAAGAACGAAACGTGCAGACAACGATCAACGACAACAGGAACTCATGAGCACACCCAAACAAGTGATGGAAATGGCCCGGAAAGCCGGGGCCAAGATGGTGGACATCAAGTTCGTGGACACGTTCGGGACCTGGCAGCACTTCACCTGCCCGATCGAGGAGCTGAGCGAGGAGGTCTTCACCGAAGGTCTCGGGTTCGACGGCTCCAGCATTCGCGGGTGGAAGAGCATCGAGGCCAGCGACATGCTGGCGCTGCCCGATCCGGCCACGGCGTTCATTGATCCGTTCAACGCCGTGCCGACGCTGTCCCTGACGTGCACGATTCACGAGACCGGCACGCGGGAGCCGTACGTGCGGGATCCGCGCGGCATTGCCCAACGGGCCGAGCGGTACCTGGAGGCCACGGGCATCGGCGACACGGCCTATTTCGGTCCCGAGGCGGAGTTCTTCATCTTCGACAACGTACAGTACGACAGCCGCGCCAACGGCTGCTTCTACACGGTCGAATCCATCGAGGGCATCTGGAACACCGGCCGGGAGGAGCATCCCAATCTCGGGTACAAGATCCGGCACAAGGAGGGGTATTTCCCCGTGCCCCCGGCAGACACGCAGCAGGACATCCGCAACGAGATGACTCTGACGATGATCCAGCTCGGCGTGCAGGTGGAGCGGCAACATCACGAAGTGGCCACCGCCGGTCAGGCCGAGATTGACTACCGGTTCGACACGCTGGTGCGGACCGCCGATGCCATGATGGTCTACAAGTACGTGGTGAAGAACGTGGCCCGCAAGCACGGCAAGACCGCCACCTTCATGCCCAAGCCGTTGTTCGGTGACAACGGCAGCGGGATGCACACCCACATCAGCTTGTGGAAGAAGGGCAAACCGCTGTTCGCCGGTAACGAGTACGCCGGCCTGAGCGAGACGGCCCTCTACTTCATCGGCGGACTGCTCAAGCATGCCCGGGCCCTGTGCGCAATCTGCAACCCGACCACCAACAGCTACAAACGCCTGGTCCCGGGTTACGAGGCGCCGGTGAACCTGGCTTACAGCGCCCGGAATCGTTCAGCGGCGGTGCGCATCCCGACCTACAGCCAGAACCCCAAGGCCCGCCGCCTGGAATACCGTCCGCCCGATCCGTCGGCGAATCCGTACTTGGCCTTCGCGGCGCTGCTGATGGCCGGTCTGGACGGCATCCAGAACAAGATCCATCCGGGCGAGCCGCTGGACAAAAACATCTATGAACTGCCGCCGGAGGAGTTGAAGCGGGTCCCGCAGGTGGCCGGCAGTCTCCTGGAAGCGGTCGAGTGCCTGGAGCAGGACCACGAGTTCCTGCTCAAGGGCGACGTGTTCAGCCGCGAGTTCCTGGAGATGTGGGTGGCGGCCAAGCGGAAGGAACACGACGCCATCCGGCTCCGGCCGCATCCGTACGAGTTCTTCCTCTACTACGACGTCTGAGACGGGTGTGCTCCGTTGTCGTGGAGGAGTGACACAACGGCGCGGGCCCCGGCCTGCGCCGTTCCTTTTTCCGGGCGGCCGGTTGGTATCCGACCCGATCAGCGGGCCAGGACGAAATTCTCCACCAGGATCACTGCGATGCCCATGAGCGCGCCACCGGCGATGACGCCGCCGCAGATGGGTTCCTGGTTTTGGACCAGCAACCGATGCGCCGGATGATCCGGACGGTGGACAACCCGCCCTGCCAGCCAGAAGAAGAACGAGCCCAGAAACATGGTCAGACAGGTGTTAAACGGAATCACCGTGGCCAGTCCCAAACCGACCGGGGACAGTACGAACCGACCGCGGGTGGCGATGCGGACGCCCTCGAGCACGATCCCCAGCACCGCGCCCGCCAGCGCCGCCCACCGGGCCGAGACCGGCAACTGATCCAGCCCCTGGGTCAACGCCTCGGCAACGGCCTTCCAAATCGTGGCCGCCGGCATGGGATACTGTTCCTGGACCAGCTCGGACGGCCCACCCCGGAGAAAGACGGCGTAAAAAACCGGTACCGAGACCAGGGCACCCGCCAGAATCCCCAGGACGTGGCCGATGGCCTGCTGGCGGGGTTTGGCCCCGAGCATGTAGCCCGGCTTGATGTCCATGAGCAGGTTCGAGGCGTTGCCGGCCACCTCGGCGGTGATCCCGGCAGTCATCAGGTTGCTTTTGATGTTGCCGGGGTCCAGCAGTCCGTAGGTCAGCTGGGTCAGTTTGCCCATCGCGCCGGTGGGTGTGATGGAGGTCAGGGCGGTGGAATGCACGGCGATCAGGGTGAAAACGAAGACCAACGGAATGGCCAGCGCGCCCAACCACCATTTCACCCCGAAAAATGCGTGCCCGATCCATACCACCGCAAAGCCCACGATCGGGATGCCCACGACGAAAACCCACATCGGCAGCTCGATATGGGCCAGCACATCGTTTCCCGTCGGCCGGCGGCGGAACATGCCGCGGAAGGCATTGACCAGAATCTGCGGTTTGGAGAAGAAGGCCAGCAACGACGCGGTGGTCATCATGGCCACGCCGCCCCACAAGGCCCAGGCGGTGATGGTGCGGAAGCCGTAGTGCAGGACGCCGTCGGGACCTGCCGTGCCCTGGATGATGCCGGCCTGAATGGCCCAGGGCACGAGGATCAGGTAGTTGACGACCGCGCCCACCAGGAGCGACACGCCCACACGAATGCCCATCAGGCCACCGGCGGCCATCATCACGAAGTCGGTGTCGAGCCGAACCGTCAGCTCGCGCAGGTCCACGCCGCGCACCTGCAAGGCGCCCCAGCGCTCGTGGATCCATTCGTCGAGGTACTCGGGGATGGTGAGCCGGGCCAGGTCCAGTTTCTCCATGATCGGCTGGCTCTGCATCAGTTTGGCCAGGGCGGAGAGCGCGCCGGCCCCCACCAACACGCGCGCCTTGAACAATCCTTCGCGGGCTCCGCTGCTGTGGAGGGCGTCCATCACGATGCCCGCGGCACGGCCTTCCGGGAAGGGATGCTGTTCGTCGTTGATGAACCGGCGTTTGAGAGGGAAGGCAAACAGCACACCCAGCACCGAGACGGCCACCATCCATGCCACCGTCACCGGCATGGGGATCACCTCCCCGGTCACCATCATGTAGGCGGCCAGACTCGAGATCAGCGGCGCGGTCATGTAACCGGCGGCCGTGGCGATGGATTGCATGCAGTTGTTTTCGAGGATGGTGAACTCGGTGGAGAGGCGGAGTTTGGCCAGGGCCTTGAACAGCGCGAAGGCCAGGATGACCGAGGTGATCCCCACGCCGAGGGTCCAGCCGGTTTTGGCCCCCACGTAGAGGTTGGTGAGCGACAGCAGCCCGCCCAGGAACATACCGGTCAGGGCCGAGCGCCACGTCAGCTGGGGCATGTCGCCGCGCCAGACGTTTTCCAGCCACCAGCGATCCTTTTGTTCCAGCGTCCAGGTGCGGATCTGTTCGGGAGTCAGTTGGGGGATGGCCACGATGACCTCGTTTCTAGCGGTGAGACGGGGTGCGGTGGGAACCGGCGGAGGGTTGCCACGGTTTATTCGCCGATGATCTTGACCAACACGCGTTTCCGCCGGCGACCGTCGAATTCGCCGTAGAAGATCTGTTCCCACGGGCCGAGGTCGAGCCGCCCCTTGGTGATGGCCACCACCACTTCACGGCCCATGACCTGGCGTTTCAAATGCGCGTCCGCATTGTCTTCGCCGGTGCGGTTGTGGCGGTACTGACTGATCGGTTCGTGAGGTGCCAGTTTTTCGAGCCAGTCATCGAAATCCTGCAGGAGCCCTTCCTCCGCATCGTTGATGAACACGCTGGCGGTAATGTGCATGGCGTTGACCAGGCAGAGCCCCTCCTGCACGCCGCTTTTGCGGACGAGGTCCTCGACCGTGTCGGTGATGTTGACGAACCCGCGCCGCCGCGGCAGTTCGAACCACAGGTACTCGGTCAGACTTTTCACGGCCGTCCTTATGCCATGCAACGCCCTCCAGAGCAATGCGGTCCCTCCATCCGCTGGGCCGCCCTGGACGGATGCCGTTTGTTGTCACCGCATCAGCACCCGGTAATAGGTTTCCGAGGCGGCAGGATCCAACGGCTGACTCCACTCGAAGCGGCCGTTGGGATCGAACTGGTTCGTGGCCACGGGCGTCCATTCCGTCAGGGGAAGGGCCAGGTTGGTGGTGGAGAGGATCACGTACGTTGCCGAAGGGACGCCGCCCTCGCCGACCAGGATGAGGGTCCCTGCGTTCACCTGCAGGGCGGTGAACCGCGGGGGCTCCGGAGGACTGACCACGAGACGGACCTCGCCCGAACCGGTTTCCACGGCGTACCGGTAGCCGGGCAGGGCGTTGATGATCTCCAGGCCGCTGTCGTGAAACGGCTGTGCGGGATTGTATCGCGCGAGGATGTAGATGCCGGGGCCGAACCCGGGGCCGGCCAAGATGTGCAACCGGCCCGCCAGGGTGAACGAACCCTCCACGATGATCTGGTCGCTTGCGGTGCCGAGGTCCCACTCGAGCTCGCTGAAGTCGTTCAGTTCAAGGTCGCCGAGGAAGGTCAACGTGCCCGGTCCGCCGTCGCCGGGAGCGAGTCGCCCATGGTCTTCGATGGTGACCGGACCGGCGAGAGTGCCCGTGCCGCCCAAGGTGGCGCCGCCTTGGACTTTGACGGGCCCGGTGCCGCTGCCGCTGCCGGTGGTGTTGTTGACGAGGAGGGTGCCGGCTTCGACGGTGATGCCGCCGGTGAAGGTGCTGGCGCCGCGGAGGGTGAGTCGGCCGGAGCCCACCTTGCGGACGAGCACCCGGCTGCCGGGCACGGCGCTGTTGCTGCTGATGTTGCCGCTGAAGGTCGTGTGGGTGTCGTCACCGCCGATGATGTAAAGGGTGTCGCCGCTGCCGGCGTTGGACTGGGGGCCTTCCAGGGCGCCGAAGCCGGTGACCGCACCCAGCCGGATGGTGTTGCCGGCGTTGCGCGGGCGGAGGGAGCCGTCCACGCGGAAGGTGGGTGCGAGCGACCCGAAGGTGTTGCCGCTGCTGGCTGCGGCGAACCGGAGCGTGGCGCCGGGGAGAACATGGATCGTGCCGGTGAAGAGATCGAATTGTGTCGAATCCGTGCCGCCGAAACTGACGCCGCCGGTGATGCGCAGCACGCTGTTGGTGTCGCCGGACACGACGGGTCCGAGGATCTGATTGAACAGCCCGGGCGAGTACAGCGTGCCGCTCTGGCCTGCCGGCACGGTGATCGTTCCCGAGTGGAGGTACTGGACCGTCGTGGGCGGCATTCGGAAGATGCCGCCGCCGCTCAGGACGAGTGGTCCCTGGCCGAGGGTGGTGCCTGCTGCGGCCAGGTCGAGCGTGCCGCCGGCCACGTGGACGGTGCCCTGGAAGGCGGCGTTGGTGTTGAGGATGCGGAGCGTGCCCGGGCCCGACTTGGTGAGGGTTCCGACGCCGACCAGCGACCCCGGTCCGCTGAAGGTGCGGTCCGTTGAGATGTCCACCAATACGGAGGCGGCGTTGATGGCGGTGGCGAGCTGGAGTTCGGGCACCGTCCCGCTGCTGTCGTCCACGACAACGGTGTCCAGTGGGTAAAACCGGTCCGGTTGCCCATTGTTCCACCAGTTACTCGTCGCGAGGTCCCACACGTTGTTTGTGAAGCCGCGCCAGATGAGCGTGGCGGGATTGCCTTCCACGACGAGCCGGACGTAGCACTGGCCGTTGCCGGCCGGCGGACGCTGGAGCACGAATCTTTGTCGGGTGCCGCCGGGCAGGTTGTGGGTGAAGACGGCGCCGCTGGCTGCGGTGTTGTCGCCTCCTTCGATCAACGTGTAGGTGCCTGCTTCCAAGCGGCCATCCAGCAGACGGAACCGGTAGGTTTGCAGGCTGTTCATGGTAAGGAGGCCGCCTTGCAGTTGGATCCGGTCGCCCGGCGCGTCCGGTGAGGGGCCCAGGTCGAACTCCAAGGTGGGCGCGTTCAGGGTCAAACCGCCCGCGAGGGTCAGGGTTCCCGCGGTGGATCCGCCCGGCTCGATTCTGCCACCCGGGAGGACGGTCACCGGGCCTTCGATGACGCCCGTTCCGGCGAGGGCGGCGTTGTTGGAGACGATCACGGGAGCGGGGCCATGCCGGCCGTCCACGCGCAACGTGCCCGCGCCGATGCGCGTGCCTCCGGTGTGGAGGTTCGTGCCGGTCAGGACCAGTTCACTTTCCCCCAATTTGACAAGAGTGACCGAGGCGGCGCCGTCGCGGAGGGTGCCTTCGAAGGTGCTGCTGCCGCGTGGGCCGACGAGGTAGGTCGTGGGGTTGGCGGACACCGACGCGCCGGCGAGCGAGCTGGCGGGGCCGCCCCAGAGGGCACCGAGCGTGATGGTGCCGCCGTCGCGGGTGATCATGGCGCCTGCCGGACCCAGATCGAATCCAGCCGCGCTGCTGCCGGTTCCGCCCTGCCAGCGGAACCACCCGGGCCCGGTCAGAGTGATGACCCCGGTGTAACCGGACAGGTCCATGCCGCTGCGGGCGGAAAAGGTGCCTCCGGCAGCGACGTTGACGTACAGGGTCGCCGAACCGGTTACGGGTGCACCCCAGGCCTGGTTGGCGTTTCCCGAGCCGGGCACGTGCAGGGTAGCGGGGGCTCGCACTTCGAGGGGTTGGTTGTACACGGCTGGGCCGCCGGGCGCGGCCAGCAGGAGGTCGCCGCCTTCCATCTGGATGGGGCCGGTTCCAGCAGCCGATGTGCTGTTGCTCAGGACGAGGAGGCCGCCGGCCAGTAGGGTGCCGCCGCTGTAGGAGTTGGTTGTCGCAAGGACGAGTTCGCCCGGGCCGCGTTTGACCAGGCTCATCGTGCCTTGGAGTGAGCCGGGGCCGATGAAGGTGTAGTTTTGCGACGCGTTGACCTCGACCGATGCGGGACGGAGAGCCTCCACGAGTGTCACCGGTGGTTGGTTCGAGCCCGAGTCGTCGAACCGGACATGGTCACCGTCCTGGAATGCGGTTGTGCCGTTGCTGTCGCGGAAGTTGGGTGTCTCGGTGTCCCAGAGGTTGCGCACGCCGTCGCCCTGCCACCGGAGATCGCGCGGCACCCGGGCTGCGCTGACCAGGATGGCGAATGTCTGGGTCCAGGTGCTGCCATCGCCGTCGGTGACCGTGAAATCGAACCGTGCACGTCCGGTGTAACCGGGATGGGGCGAGAAAACCGCGGTGTATCCGTCCGGCAGGAGCTGGACGGACCCTCCGATCACCTGGCCGAACTGGAAGCGTACGGGCGGGGTGGAGAAGCCGAGTGTGTAACGACGCAGGTCCACCTGCAGGGAAGTGGGGTTGTCCGGTGTGCTGCGCGGAATGACGGCGTGCGGGATGGCTTTGAAATGGAGGTACTCTTCCAATCTTGTGTAGCCGGCCGGTGTGCCGGGCGGGAAAAAGGTGGGCTCCACCAGCACACCGCCGCTGGAGGGCAGGGGAACGTTGTGATCCGGCAGATCGGGGTTCCAGCCCAGGGTCAGTTCCCAGTCATCCGGCATGCCGTCGCGGTCGGTGTCGGCTGGCGGCGGAGCGGAGTTGAGCCGGCCCCATCCATTGTTGCTGGCTCCGGTCTGGCTTTCGTGGCTGACATGCATGCGGCACCAGGAAAGGAGGTTCTCGATCAGGATGGTGTCCACCTCGTCACGCAAGGGGATGCCGGCCCGGGCGTCGAGCCGCAGTGCGCCGGCCTGGGAGACGATTTTTTTGTAGGCGGTCAGCGGCGGATCCACCGCCACGGGCACCTGGGGCCCGGCGACCACGATTCGGGAAGGCGATGCCCGGTAACTACCGGAGGCGATGGCGAAGCCGCGGTCGGTACCGTCGAGCACGGTGTTTCCGTTGTTGTCGAAAAGGTTGTTCGAGACATGGAGGGTGAAATTGTAATTGCCGTTGCGGTCGAGACTCGCCTTTTCCAGAGCCACGCTGCGGAGATTGCCCGGCGGGCAGATGAAGTAATTGCCGATGACGTTGGCCTTCCAGTCGGCAGGCGTGGACGAGTCACCCATGATGAAACCGATGTCCCAGTCGTAGGTCACGTTGTTGATCCAGTCCAGGAGGCCGTCGGGTCGTGCCTTGGGATTGCGCGTGTGGTTGTGCGCCCAGAGCGTGTGGTGCGTGGTAACGCGGTTGAGATCCCAGAGCCCGCCCGCCGAATGACTTTCCAACCCCCATGCATTGAGGGACCATTGGAAGGTGACGAGGTCGGGTCGCGGATTTTGTGAAAAGCTGGAGATGTTTTCGTCTGTTGAAAACATCACGCTGAGATGGTCCAGCATGATATTGGTCACGCCGTTGCCCAGGTCAATGCAGTCGCCGCCTGCCTCGCGCTGGCCGTAGCGGAAGCGCACATGCCGGATGACGATGTCGCTGCCGTTGATCATGAGGGGGCCGAACTCGAATCCGATCCCGTCGCCGGGAGCCGTCTGGCCGGCGATGGTGATGCGGGATTTGTTCAGGTTGAACTTGTTGATGCGGATGTAACCGCTGACGCCGAACACGATGGTCCGACCGGCAGCCGGTGCGGTGGCCACGGCCTCTGCGAACGAACCGGGCCCGCTGCTGTTCAGGTTGGTCACGTAATACACGTCGCCGCCCCGGCCGCCGCGCGCGTAGGCTCCGAATCCCTCCGCGCCGGGGAAAGCGGGGATCTGTGCCTGAAGATGCGGCGCACCGGCCACTGCTGCGAGCCAGGCCGCCAGATACATCCGGAAGCACGTGGGACTTCTGAACGGCCGATCGGTTGAAAGATGCTTCTCCATGGTTTGCGCAGGCGACCGATGCTTCGGACGATGGCACCCGGGCAGGTTTCCGTGACAGGCGTGGGACAGAAGGGTTCCTGGCGCGGCTGTTGGTTGGGGGGCTCTGCCTCCTCTTTCCATCTTCACCGGCCGGAGGTTAGGAGGAGGGCGTTCCCGGCTCAAGCGGAACCGTGTGCGCCCCGGCCGATGGGGCCGGCCGTGCCCTCGGAGGGGGATAGGGAGGATTTGTTGCCTTGCTCGTCACGAAGAGTCGGTCGCCAGGGAGAGTCCTCGAGCGGGCGGGAAGGTCCGGGGCGGATCGGTGGGGAGTCGGTCACATCCCGTGGGTGTTGCCATCCGCCGGTGCAGCGTTCAGCGAGCGCAGTTGTTCCAGCATGCGTGCGATGCGGTGGCGGTGCTCGAGCAGGAGTCGCGGATCGGTGGTGAACCGGGTGAGATCGCTGGAGATTTCGGCGGGCACCTCCAGCAGGGCGCGGGCTTCTCGGAGCAATTCGCCGTGAGGTTCCGGTTGCCGACCGGAAGTCAGCCGTTCGAGTTCGGCGCGCAACAGCCAGAGGTATTCGTAGTCTTCCATGCCGTCGCGCAGGTTTTGCCAGCGCAGGGAGTTGATGGGTCCGTCCAAACAAGGTTGGCGGGCCGCTTGGGGATCGCGGCGGGGCGGGTAGAGCAGTCGGCCGTCGCCGTTGCCCCAAGGTTGGCGGACCCCCCGCGGGGTGCCGTAACCGCTGACCCAGCACATGGGATCGTCCCAGGGGTTTTGGAGGGAATCGGGGTACGCGGCGTGGCTGGTCCAGTAATTGACGGACCAGATGAGGATGCCGTCCACGCCGTATTGCCACGCCTGCCAGGGCCACAGTCGGAGTTCCACGCCGGGATGATCCACGAACTCGGTCACGTACGGGGCCTTGGGCACGGTACAGATGTACCACCACACCTCCTCTCCGGCGGCGTGCCGGGCGGCGATGGTCTCGCGTGTCCAGTGGGGCGTGAGCGCGCACCAGATGTCCACGTGTCCGAGCAGTTCAGGCTCCGGCTGTTCGGTCAGCAGGCGTTTGAGGTCGGGCGCCGCAGCGTGGATCCTCTTCTGTCCTTCCACCACGAACGCGTAGTCCTTGGGATCGGGTTCGTCGAACCAGTAGGTGTAGGCCAGGGGCAGCCAACCGCGGCGGCGCAGATGCGCGGCGACCTGGCCGAGGTAGTCTTGAAACAGGCGTGTGTGTTCGGGTGTTCCGGCCTCATGGCCGTCCAGCCGACCGATCTGCCGGCCGTAGAAGGTGCCGCCGCCCATGCCCTGCAGGGGCAGGCGAAAGCTGTTGAACCGGACACCGCGCGGGCCTGGCTCGGGTACGGCCGTGTCGGGTGGCTTTTCCTGCCCCTCCGTGGATGGAGCATTCGTTTCTTCCGGTGTCGGTCCGGCCAGCCAGCACTCGGCCCAGCGATCGAACTCGTCGAAGTCCACCTCGGCGCGTCTCTGATCGGGCGGCCCTGCAAACCTCACCCGAATCGGCGCGTAATCGAAAAAGCTGTAGGGACTGATCCGGTGTTCCGCGAAATTGCGCAGGTAGCGGCCGTAAACGGCGATCTTGTCCTCGGGCCGTTCCAGTTTGTGGTACTGCTCGACCAGGCTGCGATTCAGTCCCATGGCGCTCCTGAGGTGACTGACGGGGGGCAACACGAAATCATAGATCTCGATCCGGAGCGGGACGTGGAGCTCGTGCTTTGCGGACGCGGTCTGCATCTCAAGCTCGATGCGGCCTTCGTACACGCCTGACAGACCCTCCGGCGGCATGTAAAACTCGAACCAGAGCGGCTGGTTGAGTTCGGGCTGAAGTTCGAGGGGCAACCGAAGGGGTGGCAATGGATCGGGGTAGAGCCCGGGCGCACCGGTGACGTCGCTGGGGATGTCCACCGGCACATAGGCCACTTCGAAAAGCTCGGTCTGGAGTTTCGGGACCGCGCCGGTGGGTGCGGCGGTCCACCGGATCCGGGCGGACACCAGTTTGGCGGGCGCGTGCGGTCGCAGGACCAATTGAACGGCCTCGAATTCCCGGCGTGCCAATCGGACTGTCACCGGCCGGGACGTAATGAGCGGAGGAGGCGGAGGCAATTGGCGGGAGATCTTCCAGCCGCTTTCGCACCACCACAGGTCCAGGGGGGCGTCGCAGGGGAGTGGATAACCGGGCCGGGGATCCTCCAGCGGCGGCACGTGCAACAGTGTTCGAAGCTCGAGCAGGGCCTCGCTGGTGCGGTTGGTCACGGAGATGTGCAAAGGGAATCGGCCCGGCTCGGGCCACTCGATGGTCCAGGATGCCGTGACCGCCCGCCCTGGGGGCGGATGGCTTTCGGTGGCGGCTTCCGGAAGGACACGCGAACCGTCGCACGTGACCGCGACGCCAATCGGCAGGGGCCGGTCCGTGTTGTTACGGAGCCGGAGAGTCAGGCGGGTTCGACCCCTGCCGGGCGCTGGTTCAAGGCTGAGCGATTCCAAGTCCAGCACCGGGGATGAGCGGAGGACCGAGTAGAAACGCGTGCGACCGTTCCGGGGAACGGCAGCCGGTGCATCGAGGCGTGCCTCGTAGTCGCAGCGGTTGACCTGCAGCTCCGAGCCGGGATCCGGTGTCCGAAGCCGAATCCAGATCGTGCGCGCAGGGAAAAGAGCAGGGGGCAACGGCCCGCGGTAAAGATTCCGATCCCCGTCCAGCGTGGCCACTCGTATCCAGCGACCGGGCCGGAACGCAGCCTCCACGTGCAGAGGGCCGGCCACGTGATAGTTCACGAACACCAACAGTTGTGCCTCCCGCTGGGTGCGTTGCGGGACTTCGAAGCGGTAAATGACTTCCGCTCCCCCGGTGAACACCCAGCGATCCGTGTTGAACCGCGCCGTTGCCCGCATCAGCGGGCGGTGGTAATTGGCTCCTTCCCAAGCGTAAACGGGGCGGAAACGGTACCACTCACCCCGCAAACTCTCGCCTTCGCCGAGCGAGGGGTCTGAACGAGGGTCCGTTCCGGCGATGCGTGCGGGCGTCAGGCTGACCTGATCGAACTCCAGCGTTCCGTTCACGTTCCACTGCCCGAGCCGGATGAAATCCGTGCGGACGTCGTCCGGTTGGCGGAACACAAACCGGAACTCCGCCCATCCTTCACCCACCCGGAAATCGCGATGGATCCGGCTCGTGCCGACGAACGCCACACCGCCGGTCGTTCCGGGGCCCCGACGCGCGCGGAAGGTGATTTCGTACAATCCGCCCGGGACCAGTTCGACGGGATCCGACTTCCACCACCCGCTGTCCCGACCCGTGCCGGTGAGGGCCAGGACACCGGGCGGATCACCTTTTGACCGCCACTGGCCTCTGCCGGCTCCCAAGTGCCAGTGAACGGGCCGATCCCGTCCGATTATCAGGGCCGGGTCCGGCAGGAGCTCCTGGCCGAGGAGGGTGAAAGTGCTGCCCCCTGCTGCGCCGAGGGCCAGCATCCCGATCAGAAAGATCCCGAACGCCCGCTCCATGTCGCGGCGAGAATGAGCATGGGAAACGATGCCAGCAAGCGAGACTTGAAACACACAGCGGTGCCCTCCGGACTTTTGTGAGGCATCTGATTTGCTTGGAGCCCGCCGAACGGACCGGCCCTTGGACGGAGGCAAGGCCACGGTTGTGGTGAACGTCGGTTGCCGAGCCACTGGCCTTCCACCGGGTTACTCGCGGTCGGTGATCCGGCCGGGTGGGGCAGCTGGATGCGGCTTGTCGCAGGTGAACGCTGCTCTCGCTGCATGAGGGTGCCTGAGGAGCCGAACCTCGGCGTTTGAAACCAACCGAACCGGTACACGGGCGAGAGCCATCGTCAGCGGTTTTCCAAATGTCTGGCACGCGGTTAGGAGAGCTTCTTTTTGTTCCGGATGCCGCCCGCGGAGCTTGGGGCCCGGGTCTGATGGGACGGGAGATGGGATCATCAGACCGCGCCTGCTTGCCACGCGGCGCCCAAGGGCGGGCTGGTGAGGGCCATCGGTTGTCCAGCGTCCGGGTGTCCCGGTGAGGGAGTCTCTTGGTCGACTGGCGGTTCCTGGTGTAGAGTGGGGCGTTGCTGGATGGAAGTGCCATGAGAATGCCGTTTGTGCACGGCGTGATGGATCGCCGGATCCTGGTGAATTACCACGTGGATCCGGACGTGCTGGGGTCACTGTTGCCCGCTCCCTTCCGGCCCAAGATCGTTCGTGGGTTCGCGATGGTGGGGATCTGTCTGATCAGACTCCGGCATCTCCGCCCCATCGGTCTGCCGTGGTGGTTCGGCATCTCGTCCGAGAATGCTGCGCATCGCGCGGCCGTCGAATGGGAGGAGCACGGGACGGTTCGTGAGGGTGTGTATGTCTGGCGGCGTGACACCAGTTCGCGGCTCCATTGCCTGGCTGGTGGCCGGGTCTTTCCCGGCATCCACCACCATGCACGGTTCGTGGTTCGGGAGACAGCGGACCAGTATTCCGTCGTCCTGTGCAGTGACGATGGCGAGACCCGCCTGACAGTGAGGGCCCGCCTGACAAACCGGTTGCCGTCATCGTCCGTGTTCGAATCCTCCGCGGAAGCCTCAGCCTTTTTCCAAGGCGGTTCGGTCGGGTATTCGGCGACATCGGACTCCTCTCGTTTTCACGGGGTGGAACTGCATTGCTTTCATTGGGCGGTCGAACCGCTGGAGGTCGAGGAGGTGCGGTCCAGCTTTTTCGAGAACGAGTCGCTGTTTCCCCGGGGCTCCATCGGCTTCGATTGTGCCCTGCTGATGCGGGGCATCGAGCACGCATGGCACGCGCGGTCGGATCTGTGCTGTTCCGAGGCGGCACCGGTCGGAGCGGGCGCTTGACCGGCCGGGCGCTGCCGGGGCCGGGACTCCGCATGGTCCATCACCCGGTTGACCGGGCCTGCAGCGGGGCCGATCGAGTCTTCGTGTCTGGCAGGAGGGGCGGCCTTTCTTCGAGGTTGGTCGGCCCCAAAAGGGCGCCGTGGCCGGGCTGCGCGGAAAGGCCGCCTGCGTCCGCTCCCGCCGGGACGTTGGAAATCGGACCTCGAGTGGGCGGGTGCGAACGCTTCTTCGGCGCGTCGTCCACGAACGAAACCCTCGCCGGCCCGTGGGCGGATCCCGATGGCGACGGCTGGAGCTACACCGGCGAATTTGCCATGGGGCTCGATCCCCAAAGCCCCGACCAAAGTGTGCTCCAGGGCCGCGACGATCGGGCCGGCTCACGCTCACCCTGACGCATCCGCTGGACCGGGCCGGGGTGACGCTCGCGGTTGCAGCTGCGACCAACCTAACCGGCCCGCGGCTGAGCGGTCCGGGCGGCTGGCGCGGGAGGCGCTTCCCTTGTGGATGCCGGGCATGGAGTCGAGAAGTTCAACGAGCTGGCGAGTCCCCGATCCAACTGTGCGGTGTTTGAGCGATACGCGTCGGCCGGGGCGTGGAAAGCCATTCGAGGCCGGATGGCGGCCGTGGACCAGGGGTCGCATGACCGGCCGGATGCGAGTCGGGCGGTCGCTTGGCGGATTCACGGGCGCACGCGGATCTATGTGACAGTCCCGTCGGCCAACCTGCTGCCACGGTGGTTGAAGTTGCAGGAGTCGCGGGCGCAGGACCTGGGGAAGAAGTCTTCCGGCCATGCGACGCCGACTGACGGTTGGGCGGATGATCGGGCTGATCATCCAACAGCCGCTGGGCACGGGAGCGCTTTGGAGGTGGGAAGCTGTGGTAGAACGGGCCTGCTGGTGGCGCCTTGGAGGCAGGGCTGGTTGCGGACCGGGAGCCAACCGGCCGCACAGCCGCCTCTGGCCGGGCTGGCGGCGCCGGGGCATGCGGTTTCCGGCGGGCCGCGGTTCAGCGGAGGTTTCTGAACGGAGCGCGCGGCTCTCTCGGCCCCCTGTGGCCCACGCGGATAAAACAGCCCCGGTCCGTACGCGGGCCGGGTGCGCTTGGCGGTTGTCACGGGCCGCGGTCGGGCCTATGTTGGCCGCGGCGCAGGCATGTGGTCGGTGTTGAAAGAGTTCTGGGCATTTGCGCGGCGGGAGAAGAAGTGGTGGTTGATCCCGCTGGTGGTGGTGTTGCTGGGGCTGGGTGCGGTGCTGATCTTCACCTCGAGCGGCGGGATCGTGTGGGCGTTGTATCCCTTCATGTGACGCAGGCGCGGAATGCGCGTCCTCTGGCAGGGGCCGGGTGCGCAGGGCAACCATCATGGTGAAGGCGCGACCTCGGTACATTCTCGGCATCTCCGCCTACTACCATGACGCGGCGGCGGCGTTGTTGTGCGAGGGACGAATCGTGGCGGCGGCGCAGGAGGAGCGATTCAGCCGAAAAAAGAACGATCCGGATTTTCCCCGTGGAGCGATCGCGTACTGCCTGCGAGAGGCCGGAATCGGCGAGGCTGATCTGGACCTGGTGGTGTTCTATGACAAGCCGGTGTTGAAGTTTGCACGGCTTCTGGAGACGTATTTGGCGGTGGCGCCGGGTGGGTGGCGGACGTTTCCGGCGGTGCTGTCGAGTTGGTTGAGCGAAAAGCTGGATCTGCGGCGGACGATCCGGCGCGCGTTGCCGGGCCTGCGAGAGGAGACGCCGATCTGGTTCACTGGGCATCATCAGGCGCATGCGGCCAGTGCCTTCTATCCCTCGCCGTTTCGGGAGGCGGCGATTCTGACGGTGGACGGCGTGGGCGAATGGGCGACGACGACCCTGGGGATCGGTCGCGGCCGGAGCATCGAGCTGTGGGAAGAGCTGCGGTTTCCGCATTCGCTGGGGCTGTTGTATTCGGCATTTACCGCCTACTGCGGGTTCCGGATCAACTCGGGGGAGTACAAGTTGATGGGCCTGGCTCCCTACGGGCAGCCGCGTTATGTGGATGTGATCCTGCGGGAGCTGGTGGATGTGCGGCCGGACGGCTCCTTCTGGCTGAATCTGGAGTACTTTGATTTTCTGCGGGGTACCACGATGACGAACGAGCGCTTCCACCGGTTGTTCGGGGGACCGCCGCGGATGCCGGAAGGGCCGATCGAGCCGCGGCACATGGACGTGGCGCGGTCGGTTCAGGTGGTGACCGAGGAGGTGATGCTACGGCTGGCGCGGCGGGTGCGGGAGCGGACGGGGCAACGTTGTTTGTGCATGGCGGGTGGGGTGGCGCTGAACTGTGTGGCCAACGGGCGGATCCTGCGGGAATCGGGGTTCGACCGGTTGTGGGTGCAACCGGCTGCGGGCGATGCGGGTGGCGCCCTGGGCGCGGCCTTGCAGGCGTGGCACGAGTGTCAGGGCGATCGTTGGCTGGACCGCGAGGCGGGGGCGGGAGGAGACGCCGGTGAAACGGACGCGATGGAGGGGGCGTTGCTGGGGCCGGCTTTTACGGATGAGGAGATCGAGGCGGTCCTGCGGGCGCATGGCGCGGTGTACCGGCGGTACGATCGGGAAACGCTCCTAGATGTCACGGTGGATCATCTGCGGCGGGAGAGGGTGGTGGGATGGTTCCAGGGGCGGATGGAGTTCGGGCCGCGGGCGTTGGGGAACCGTTCGATCCTGGGCGATCCGAGGTCGCCGCGGATGCAGTCGGTGATGAACCTGAAGGTGAAGTTCCGGGAGTCGTTCCGGCCCTTTGCACCGGCGGTGCGGCGGCAGCGGGTGTCGGAGTTTTTCCAATTGGATTGTGAATCTCCGTACATGCTGTTGGTGGCGCCGATCCGGCCGGAGTGGCGAAGGCCGGTTCCGGAGGGGTTGACCGGGCTGGATCTGTTGAAGGCGGAGCGGTCGGTGTTGCCGGCGGTGACACATGTTGATGGGTCGGCCCGGATTCAAACCGTGGATCCGGAGCGTTTCCCGTTGTTTGATGCTCTGTTGGAGCGGTGGGAACGGGCGACGGGCTGTCCGGTGCTGGTGAACACCTCGTTCAACGTGCGTGGCGAACCGATTGTTTGCACGCCGGACGATGCGTACCGGTGTTTTGTGAACACGGAGATGGACACGCTGGTGATCGGCAGCTTCGTGCTGGAGCGGTCCGAACAGCCGAAGCGGCGGGTGGAACGGCGGGGCACGCTCGTGCCGGACTGAGGGTATGCGACTGGAGTATCGCGAAGATCCCCGGGAATGGCGACGGCTGACGCTGGCCAGCTTGGGCGGGCCGATGTTGGTGGCGGGCTTTTGCTGGTGGCGCGGTTGGATCGGCTGGCCGGTGGTTCTGGCGGTGGCGGCGTCTGTCGGTTTGCTGGCGGCCGGGGCGTGGAGACGGCCGGAACGGTTCCGCGGGTATTACCGGGCGCTGGTATGGACGAGTTTTCACCTGGCGCGCCTGCTGGGGTTTGCGGTTCTGATGGTGATCTTTTGGCTGTTGGTGGTGCCGATGGGGTGGGTGCTCCGGTGCTTCGGGTGGGACCCGTTGCGGTTGCGGCGGGTTCCACATGCGGACTCGTACTGGCAGAACTCGCCTCCGCCGACCGGTTTGGACCGTCTGTTTTGATCGCAGGCGGCGGCTGCGGGGGCGCCGTTCCCGGCGGGCTGGCGTTCACCGGCGCAGGGTTTCGAACCATTGGAGGGCCTGCAGCAAGGATGGGTAGGCGCAAGTGGCGTGGGTGCCTCCGGGCAGGGGTTCGACCAGCTGCACGTGAGTGGCGCCCTGTTGATGGAAAGACGCCAGGGCCGATTGAGCGTTGGCGATGGTGACGTCCGTGTCGCCGGAGCAGTGATACAGGCGCATGGGCCGCGTGGGGCGCCAGCGATGGACATCGTTTTCTTTCAGGGCCTGGCGCAGGGGATGATCGGGTTCGTTGCGAAAGGCCTCGAGAACGGCCGGCTGAAGGATGAGCAGGGGGTTGGAGGGCATGAGGGCGTTGATGGACCCGCCGCTCACGTGACCGTCGAACAACGGTGGCAGGAGTGTGTCGTAGGGCGGCGCCAGGAGTTCGGCGAGCGAGTTGGTGAGCTGATAGACCGATTGATAGGCGGCCAGGAGATAGGCGAAGTAATAGGGGTTCGGCTGCGGTCGGCCGGTGAGGAAGTCGTCGGCGGTGGCGCCGGAGAGGTCGTAGGCGCCGGCCATCGGTGCCGAGGCGGTGAGGTCGAATTCCTGGAGGTGGAACCGTTCGATTTCCCGGGCCAGGGCCATGGTGGCGTGGCCGCCTTGGGAATAGCCGGCGAGGAAGACCTGTCCGTTCAACGGAACGCCGAGCCGGGCACACCAGGACCGCGCGGCGCGGAGGGCGTCGAGACAGGCGGTGGCTTCGGAGCGGGCATGGTGATAGGGGTGGAGGCCGGGGGAATCGCCCAGGCCGAGGTAGTCGGGAAGAACGGTGGCATAGCCCTGCGAAGCGAACACCACGCCGATGCCGAGTTCGCCGGTGACGTCGGTGGCCGATGGAGCGTCGTTGGTGCGGAGGATCGTCCCGTGTTGATAACTCAGGAGGGGCCAGGGCCCTGATCCGTTGGGGAGGACGAGCGCGGCCGAGGCACGCGTGGGCTCGCCCCAGGGCCCGATGGTTTCGTACTGCAGCTTGTAAACCTGCACGGCGTGGGCGGGGACGAGGTTCACGCCTGCCAGGGCAAGGAGGAGGGCGATCTGGAAGGTGGAAAAGTTGGTTCGATAGGTGGCTTCGAGCAGGTGGCCCCGCTGCACAGCTGGTACGGCGAGCACCCGGTAAAACCGGGCGGGTGCTTGGAGGTCCGGATCCGTCCACGAAGGTGAGGCGATGGGCCAGTCTTCCGGCGTGGAGGGTATAAGCCAGAGACCGCCCCGGAGGCGGTCGCGCACCTGGAGGGTGTAGACGTGGTTGGTGCCCGGATCGGTCCACCGAAGCTGCAGTCCCCCGGTCGAGCGAACGGGTGGGGCGAGCTCGACCTGTGCCGGCAGGCGGGTCGTGCCGGTGAGTAGCAGGATGGCTGCGCCGGTGGTTGCACTGTGCAGCATGAGTCCCTTGCCAGGCTTCATGAGAGCGAGTTTGTTCGGAGCGGTGCATTTGACAAGGACGGATCCGCGGGCTGGGGAAGTTTCGCAAGCCGGCTGGGGGCGGAAGGGCAGCGAAAGGTATCCGGTAGGACAGGAGCCGATCGGGGTTGGGCTACCGATTGACCGGCCGAGCGGTTCGGGTGACGGTCTGCCGGGACGGCTCTGGGGGCGATGGGTGCCGGATTTTGAGGGTACGATGCAAAAACGATGGCTTGGGCGGGGCAGCGTTCGCGGGCATGGTTGGGAAAGCGTGTGAGGAAGGCGCAGACCGGGTTGCCGGCGGCGGCCCGGTCGGGCGCCGCGTTCCACACGGACAAAGTGGAGGCGATGGTTTTTACAGGAGCCATGGATCCGGCAGTGTCGAAGCGGTCAATGGAAGGGGGCTTGGGAGGGCAACCACCCGGGTTGGATGGTCCGGTCCCGTGCGCTCGTGAGGGGATGAAAAGGGACGCGAGCGGGGCTGGGTTTTTTCGTGCGCCTAGACGGCGTGCGGGCTGTGGAAAGTGGGCGGGGGTTTTGTATGCGCTGGGATTGTCGGGCTGGGTGAGTGCGGTTTGGGCACAGCCGGCTTTTCCGGGTGCGGTGGGTGCGGGTGCGGGTGCGCGGGGCGGGCGCGGCGGTGACGTGTATTATGTGACGAACCTGGCCGATTATGTAAGTTCCAGCGATCCGCGTCGGTTCGGCACACTCCGATACGGGATCGCGTCGGCCACGGGGCCGCGCACGATCGTATTCGCCGTTTCCGGCACGATCACGCTGAGCAACGATCTGCCGGTGAACAAGAGTTATCTGACCATTGCGGGGCAGACGGCGCCCGGCGAGGGAATCACGTTGCGGCGGCGGTCACTGGTGATCCGGGATGCACGCGACGTGGTGGTGCGGTACCTGCGGGTGCGAACGGGCGACATGGACCCGACGTTTCAAGGTGACGCGGTGTCGGTGTTGCGGGCGACCAACGTGGTCCTGGACCATCTTTCGGCCTCGTGGAGCGTGGACGAGTGCCTGTCGGTGACGCATTCGACGCAGGTGACGGTCCAGAACTGCTGGATCACCGAGAGCTTGAACGTCTCGCAACACGACAAGGGCGCGCACGGGTACGGTTCCTTGCTGCGGTACGGGGCCGGGGTGCTCACTTTTCATGGCAATTTGTACGCGCATCACAACAGTCGGAACCCGCGGTTGGGCGACCGGCTGCGGTTGGAGTTCGTCAACAACGTGGTCTACAACTGGGGCAGCCGCGCGGGTTATTCGGGTGCGGATTACGGCGACAACCCGGGAGGGTTCACCAACTGGCTGGGGTACGCGGGCAACGTGCTGGTCGCGGGCCCCTCCACGCGCACGCCGACCACGGCCTTTCAGGGCGGGGACACCAACACCTGGATCTTTCAATCGGGCAACTGGCTGGATGCCAATCGGAACGGCCGGCTGGACGGGTCGGACACCGGCTGGGGAATGTTCGGTGGCGCGTACACCCGGCTCAACGAGTGGCCCTGGCCGTGGGAGGTGCCGGTGTCGGATCCCGGAGCCGCCTTCCTCCGGGTGGTGACGCGTGGGGGCGCATCGCTGGCCCGCGACGCGGTGGACCTGCGGATCCTGGGGACGCTGCGGGAGCAGGACGGACGACTCGTGGACGCGGTGGGGGAGCCGGCGCAGGCCGGGGACTATGAGGTGCGCAACGTGGACGGGACGGACCTGGTGTTTGTCCGGGGCTGGCCGGATTTGCAGGTAGGCGAGGCCCCTGTGGACACCGACCGCGACGGGATGCCGGACTTTTGGGAGTTGGCCATGGGCCTGAATCCCACGGACGCGCGCGATCGAAACCTGGCCGGTCCGGAGGGTTACACGGCCTTGGAGGATTACCTGAACTGGCGGGCCGGCTGGCACCGGATTTGTCCTCGCAACGGCTACATCGAGATTGACCTTGACGAGCTGGTGCAGGGCTGGCCGGGCTTGAGTTATCAGGTGGAGAGCGGGACGAACGGATCGGTGGAACTTCTGGAGGGTGGACGCAGGGTGCGTTTCGTGGCGGCGCGCGGCTACAGTGGCCTGGCAAGTTTTGGTGTGACAGTGTCGGATCCGGCCAGCGGCTGGACAGCGGGGCCCGAGACGGTGGCCGTTCTGGTCAGTGTGACCAACGCACCGAATCATGCTCCGGTTTGGGAGGATGTGCCGGTGCAGGAGATCCTGGCCGGAGGCACGTTGGAGCTGGCTTTGCGGGCAAGCGATCCGGATCTGCCGGCACAGCGGTTGCGGTTTGCACTCGTGGGGGAGACGTGGGGCGCCAGCGTGGAAGCGGACTCGGGCCTGTTGCGGTGGCGCGCACCGGTGGCCTTGGGAGGCACCACGGTGGAGCTTGCGGCGGTGGTGACCGACGATGGCGAACCGTCACTTTCCTCCACGCAGATGGTGACGGTGGTGGTGCAACCTGTGCCCCGGCCGACTTTGCGTTTCGTGCGCGACACAGATGGCGGCTGGGTTTTGAGCGTCCAGGGCGTGTCCGGCCCGGATTATCTGCTGCAGGTATCGGAGGATCTCAAGAGCTGGCGCGATGTCACTTGGACGAACCCGGTGGCGTGGCCGTGGATATGGAAGGAGACGGATGCCACGTCGGCGCCGGCCCGGTTTTATCGGATTCGGCTGGGGCCGTAGGCAACCGGCCGGGGCGTGTGGGAGGCTGCAACTCGGGCGCGGGACGGCCTCGGCCGCTGGGGCGACGGCAGGAGGCCGAGCCTGGTGGAGGTGGGGGTTCCGGCGGGGAGCGGGCCGGCTGGTGGCCGGCCGTGAGGTGGATGGGCGGCTCGACTTGGGGGTCGGTGCTGCGGCAAGGTGGGGGCGATGGAACCCGGCCTGCGTGAAGTGGCCTTTCGGATTGTGGAACGCCTGCAGAGGGCGGGGCACGAGGCTTTCTGGGTGGGTGGCTGTGTGCGGGACATGCTGTTGGGGAAGGAACCGCAGGACTATGACGTGGCCACGTCGGCCCGCCCGGAGGAGGTGGAACGGCTGTTCCCGCGGACGGTGGCGGTGGGAAAGTCCTTCGGCGTGGTGCGGGTGATCGAGGGCCGATGGACGATCGAGGTGGCCACGTTCCGTGCGGAGGCGGGGTACGCCGACGGGCGGCATCCTTCCGAGGTGCGCTTTGCGGATGCGCGTGCGGATGCGTGGCGCCGGGATTTCACGATCAACGGCCTGTTTTATGATCCGGTCCGGGGCGAGCTCCATGACTGGGTCGGGGGTCGTGCGGATCTGGAGGGACGGTTGATTCGGACGATCGGTCCGCCGGAGCAGCGGTTTGCCGAGGACCATCTTCGGATGCTGCGGGCGGTGCGGTTTGCGGCGCAGTTGGATTTTGCGATCGAGGAGCGGACACTGGCGGCCATTCGACAACACGCGCGGTTGCTGGAACGGATCAGTGCCGAGCGGATACGGGACGAGCTGTTGAAGTTGTTTGCACCGGCGCATGCCGCCCGGGGGTTGCGCCTGCTGCGGGAGAGCGGGCTGTTGGAGGTTGTCCTGCCCGAGGTGGCGGCATTCGAGACGTGCGAGCAATCGCCGGACTACCATCCCGAGGGGACGGTCTACGAGCACGTGTTGCGGATGCTGGAGCAGATGCCACCGGATGCCGATCGTCTGCTGCCGTGGGCGGTGCTTCTCCATGACGTGGGCAAGCCGGTGACCGCCAGCCGGGAGGCGGAGACGGGTCGGATCCGGTTTTTCGACCATGAGAAGGTGGGCGAGGAAATGACGCGTCGGATCCTGGAACGGCTCCGTTTTCCGCGCAAAGACATCGAGACGCTGGCGTTCGTGGTGCGGCACCACATGCAATTCAAGGACGTGCCGCAGATGCGAAAGTCCACATTACGCCGAATGTTGCTGCGTCCGACCTTCCCGCTGGAGCTGGAGCTGCACCGGTTGGACTGTCTGGGTTCTCACGGTCGGTTGGAGATTTACGATCTCCTGGTGAAGGAACGGGCGGCTTTGGAAAGCCGGCCGGAGCTGGTGCCGCCCCTGCTGACGGGGCGGGATTTGCTGGCCCTCGGGATGCGGCCGGGACCGGCCATGGGCCGGTTGCTGGCCGAAGTGCGCGAGAAACAGTTGGCCGAGGAACTCACCACGCGTGAGCAGGCGCTGGCGTGGGTGCAAAACAGGTTGGCGTCGGCCGCGACCGAATCCGGCCCGGCCACCGCCGGGACACTCGCAGCTCCGAACGCTTCCGCTGCGGTCACCACACCCGGACCCGGTAAAACGCCTGCTGGAGGGTCCAAGGGGGCTGCGGATCCGTGACAATCAAGACGCCACCGGTGCCGGGTAGATCCGGCCCAATGGCCTCCCAGGATTGCAGGTCGGTGGACCGCTCCACCCGGTACGTCCGGCGGGTGGAAGTGGGGAAGGCCACCTGGTTGAACGTACTCCAGGGGATGGCCGGCAGGAACGTCAGCACCAGGCGCGACCCGGGATCGCGGGGATCCGTGTCGGCGCGGTATTCCTGCCAGGTGGGCACGCCGTCTTGATCGGGGTCACCCGTTTCAGCTGCAGCCAGGTCGCCGGTGAAACCGTGTTGTTCGAGCCAGGGCCCCGGCGTGCCGAAAGGCAGGGGCGGGAAGACACGGACGAATTCGTTGGTGTTCTCGATGGTCCAGCGCTGGGGACCGGTGTAGATGGTGTTGTCCGCTTCGATTTGGGCAAAGGCATTGGAGAGGGTGTCCAGATCACGGAAGGTAAACAGCAGCAGGCTGCCGAAGCCTCCGTAGGGCAGGCTGGTCATCGGATCCTCGGGATTGGGACTCTGGAGCAGCACGACGCGCGTGCCGTCGGCCTCGTTGGTTTCGGTGAGCGACCATCCGTGGAGCAGTTCGCCCGGGGCATCGGAGAGCAACCGGACCTCGCAGGGCCAGTTGGCGCGGTAACGCAGTTGGATGCGGCGGATGAACCTCGGGATGTACCGTGCACGAAGCGCCAGAGCGGCGTTGCCGTGGCGATCGTCCGGCACCAGGCGCAGCAGCCCGAGAGTGACGTCACCGGCGTAATCGGCAGGGTTGTACCAGCCGATGATGTAATTGGTGACCAGTGGATAGTTGGTGGTTGGCGGTTCGGAGTTGGTGTCGATGATCGGGTCATCGAAGTTGGTCCAGACCGGGTTGGTGGGCGAGTAGGCGATGAGATCCTGGTAGTGCACCTCGAAAGAGGGCATGAAGGCGTTGTCGCCACGCCGCAGCGTGGCCCACCGGAGGACGTACTGCCCGGCGACGTCCTGGGTGAGTTGACCGAGCTGTGCCGCCAGGTCGGCGGACGTCTGCGCCTGCACGAGCCGTCCGGAGGTGGCGGTGGTCAGGGCCTGGAGCGGTTGCGCATCGAGCTCGGCGCCGAACCCGACACCGTAGATGCGGATGTTGGCGTTGGTGGCGGCGTTGACGAGGTCTTCGATGGTGGTGGTGCTGGATTCGTCCCGCCCGTCGGAGACGAAGACGATGTAGTGTTGTTCATCGGCGTTGGAGGAGCCGAGCATGTTGATGGCCGCACTCAGGGCATCCCAGACACGCGATCCGGCGGGGAATCCCTGGACATGGTTCGTCCAGATCCCGGCAATGGCCGCCTGCACGGCCGGTACGTCGGCGCTGAGATCCTGCACGATCACGGGGTCCTGATCTTCCCGGTGAAACTCCACCACACCGACCTGAGAGCCTGCGGGCAACCGGGAGACAAAGTCCTGTGCCGCGGTGACCATGGATTCGACGGCGTCGGAGATCCCGTTGGTGTTGCTGTCGCCGTTGACCAGTGACGCCACGCTCCAACTGAAGTCGAGCACCAGCACAGCCTTGATGAGTTTGCCGACACCGGCCCCCGGCGAAAGTAACCAGGCGGTTTCATTGGTGCTGATGGGGCGGTCGTTCTCCTTGGGCACCACCAGGAGGTTGGCCGGGTTGAGGACCACCGGACGCGCCACGGCCGGGTCGTCGCTGTCGTACAGGGAAAACTGGAAGTCCAGCAGGTAGGGCGCGGTATAGGTGTAGGTGACGTTGGCGATGGTGAGGTTGGTCAAAGGTCGCGGGGCGATGCTGAACCGGACGGTGGCGCGGGCTTCACCCCATTCGTTGGCGGCGAGCAGGACCACATCGAACTCGCCCGCCTGCGCGGGTGTGCCGCTGATGATGCCGGTGTTGCGGTCCACCGCCAGCCCGGCCGGCAGATTCCGAGCATCGTACCGGGTGGGCGCCTCGCTCGCGACGATGGCGAACAAGAGAGGGACATCCTCGGCGCCCTGGACCGTTGGAGGAGCGTTGATCACGGGCACGGAAGGATCCACCTGCAGTTGGAGGGTTGCAGTGGCGAACGTGCAGATGTTGCTGGCGGCCAGGAGGACGGAGAATGTGCCGGCCTGGGTGGGGACGCCGGAAAGCACGCCGTTGGTGGGGTCCAGCGTCAGTCCGGGCGGCAGCCCCCAAGCCGCGAAGGCCAGAGGCGAATGCTCCGCGCGGATGGTGGCGAGGAACGGCTGTCCCTGCTTGGCGCGGGCTGATAGAGGGGCGGTGATCGTGGGCGGATCCACTTGCACGCGGACCGTGGCGATGCGGCTGGTGACCGCGCCAAACTCGCTGGAGACGACCAAGGTGTACGAACCGGCGAGATCCGGCGTGGCAACGGGGAAGGCGATGACCGGCTGGGTGGCCTCCGGCAGGGGAATGCCCCCGAAAAACCACTGGTAGCTGAGGCTCCCGCTTCCCGCTGCGGCTCCGGACAGTTCGAACGGGTCTCCGCAACTCACAGTGACATCCGAGGGTTCGGAGGTGATCCAGGGCGGCAGGGGGCGCACCCGCAATTCGGCGGGTGGACTGACGGTCACGCCTAGGCTGTTGGAGACCTGCACGGTGTAGAGGCCTGCGTGATGGGTGTCGGCCTCCGGGATCACGAGCATGGCCGCGGTCTGACCGTCCAGCGGGAGACCATCTTTGAACCATTGATAGGCGAGGGGCTGCAACCCCACAGCCTTGACGTACAACCTTGCGGTGCTGCCAAGGACGACATCCCGTTTCCGGGGCGGCACGGTGATGACGGGGCGGCCGTCTCCGACGATGGCCAGGCTGTGGTATCCACCGCCGGATATGCCGATGACGTTTGTCAGGCCGGGCGGGGGTGTGCTCTGACCGAAGTCGTTGCGGCCCCAGGCCACCACGGTGCCGTCAGCGCGGAGGGCCAGACTGTGGGAACTGCCGGCCGCTATGGCCACCACATTGGAAAGACCGGCCGGTACGACGGCTTGGCCATGGTCGTTGGCGCCCCAGGCGAAGACCGTTCCGTCGCCGCGGAGGGCGAGGTTGTGATGGTCCCCGGCGGCGATGGCGATGACCTCGTTCAGGCCGAGCGGCAGGACGAGCTTGCCGCCTGTGTTGTCGCCCCAAACGGCGACCGTGCTGTTCGGCAGCAACGCCAACGTGTGTCCGCGACCGGCGGCCACGGCCACCACCTCGGCAAGGGAGTGTGGCGGTTGGGGTGCCTCACCCCAGGTCACGAGCGTGCCGTCCTGCCGGACGGCGGCAGCGTGGGCATACCCGGCGGCAAGGGCGCTGACGCCTGTCAAACCGTCCGGCACTGCTGTGGGCGGACCGCTTCCCCACGCCTCCACCGTGCCATTCTCCAAGAGTGCGAGTGTGTAACTCGCATTTGCGGCCAGCGCACGCACGGGGCCGAGTGACGGCGGCACATTCGTTTCTCCCTGGAGGTTCCATCCCCAAGCAACGACCTTCCCGTTCGCGCGCAGGGCCACACTGTGCAGGCCACCGGCTGCCACAGCCGTCACATCGCTCAAACCTGCGGGCGGCAGGCTCTGGCCCTCCAGATTCCGCCCCCAGGACCTTATGATTCCTGTGGCACCGTCCGCTTGCGAATGCAGCAGGGCAAAGACGACGAGAACAACCGCGAAAGCTCGATGTTGCAGCCAGGAAACCACGCAACCACAGGGGTTGAGAACTGGAATGGGGGTCTGCATATGCCTCCTGGGCCCTTTTTCCCAGATCGATGTTCGGGCGGCAAGCAGGAAATCCGAGCCACGAGCCGGTTCATTTCGTTCGAATGGGTTTGTCCTGCTTGGTCAGGTCTCGACCTGCTGGGGATCCTGTCATCCATCCGAACGCTGGGTTTCGCTCATCGGTCCAACTGGGAGGAGGCGCCTATGAATGAGCGAAGCTATTGGGCGATGGGCCTGTGGATGGCCTTCTGGCTGGCGCAACCGGTCTGGATGAACACCGTGCGCCGGGACGGGATCGGTTGCGGGCAGGATCGTCCGGTGCTGGTTTGTCCCGGGCATGCTTTCGGGGACCGGATGCCGGGCCACGCATCGGATCCATCCAGGGGATGTCGTCCGCCCACGCCACAGCAACCGCCTGTCAAAGGTTTCGTGGGACCCACGCCCTGGCGGTTGCCACAGGGGGGCGAAGTCTGGGGGCAGGGTTCGGTGAATGGATGGACCTTTTGGATTGTGCCCTGCAAAGGCGAACGAGCCCTGCAGAAGGCACCCCAGAGCTGTCGCGATTCCGGTTCGTGACGTTTCTGGCGAAATGAGAACCGCCTCCAGGGCTCGGTAAGGCCGCGCCGGTTGCGCCCCGGGCACGGGTCGGGCAAGCTAGGACGGAATGGACGGCGCGGTGACGGCAAGGGTCGCGGGCTTGCGCGGCAACGGCCGGGAACGGTCCCGGCTGGGCCGGGCGTTTGCGCTCTCGCTGTTGTTGCATCTGCTCCTTTACGCCGGGTACCGCGCGGCGCGTCATTGGGATCTGCCCTCGGACTGGTTGCTTCCTCAGAAGCTTCGCTACGTTCATCAGCTGAAGCGTGCGCTTGCGGAAAAGGAGGAATCACTCAACCGTCCGGAACAGCCGCTCGTTTTTGTGGAGGTGTCGCCACAGCAGGCTGCGGAGGAACCGCCGCCGGACACACCCTATTACTCGGACAGAAACGCGCGTGCGGCGAATCGGGAGGCCGAGCGGGAGACGGGCCAACCGCAGCTGACGGGTGTTCAGGAGGTGGTGCCCAAGACCGAGGAGGGGGGACAGCCGGAGGCGAAGGATGAGTACGAGCCGCTCCGACCGGCCGTGGCCCGGCCGGCACCTGCAGAGACGCCGCCGCCTTCGCCCCCGCTGCGGGTGCCGATCGAACCGCGGCCCGAAGGCGAGGTTGCCGTCGTTCAACCCGAGGCGAAACCGCCCGAGGCTGGGGAGGGACCGCGAGCCTCATCCCGACCCCGGACCCTGGCGGAAGCCCGCGCCCGCCGGGGATTGGACGCTTTGCCCGGGGAACGGATGAGGCAGGAAGGAGGTGTCCGTGCCCGACTCGAATTTGAATCCTTGGACGTCAAGGCGACGCCTTTTGGAGATTATGATGCGGTGTTCGTGCGGGCGGTGGCGGACCGGTGGTACGCGCTGTTGGACGCCAAGCGGTACGCCGGCTATCAGCGCGGCAAGGTGGTGGTGCGGTTCCTCCTGCACAGCGACGGGCGGGTGACCGACCTGGAAGTGGTGGAGTCCACCGTGGGGCTGGACCTTTCCCTGTTGTGTGAGATGGCGGTGTTGGATCCCGCGCCGTATGCTCCCTGGCCGATCGAACTGCGTCGCCTGGTGCAGGGCGGGGTGCGAAAGGTTCAGTTCACCTTTTATTACAACTGAAGATTGAGGACTCGGGGCCCTGAGGAGGAAGGTGCACGTGGCCTGATGGAGTTTTATGGAAACGGTTGTGTACGTGTTGTTGGTGCTGACCTCGCTGGTCAGTCTGACCTTCATCATCGAACGAGGATTTGCGTTGCGTTGGCGCAGGGTCGTGCCGCCGGAGGTGGAGGCGGCCGTGGAGTCCTGCCAGGGCCGCGAAGACGTGCCCATGCTGCGGCGGGTGTGCGAACAACACCCCTCGGCGTTGAGCCGGCTGCTTTTGCTGGCCATCGAGCATCTGGCACTGCCGCGGGAGGAAACGGTTTCGGCTTTGGAGACGCGGGCCCGGCACGAGGTCGTGCAATTGGAACGGGGTCTGGTGGTGCTGGAGGTTGCGGTGGGGGTGGCGCCCCTGCTGGGACTGGTGGGCACCATCGTGGGCATGATCACACTGTTCGGGAACATCGGCCAGGCGGGCCTGGGCGACGCGGCCCGGTTGGCGCAGGGGATTGCGCTGATTTTGAATGCAACGCTGTTGGGACTGATGATCGCGATTCCTTCATTGATCGCCTGGAGCTATTTCAACCGGAAAGTGGAGACGCTGGCAGTGGAGATGGAGGCGATCTGCGAGGAGTTTCTGCGGCGTCAATACCGGGTGACACGGGAACGGGTCTCGCCGGGCGAGGCGGTGGCCGAGGCCGCGTCCCCGGCGGGACGGGCGTCGGGCCGGCGCGGTTGAGGCTTCGTCGGGGCGGCAGCCATGCAATTTCGCGTTCGATCCCAGCGTCGTCCGCCCACGATCATCATCGTGGCGCTGATTGATGTGTTGATCGTGCTGATCATCTTCCTGATGGTCACCACCACGTTCAAGCAGCAGCCGGCCGTGCGACTAGCGTTACCGGAATCTTCACAGGCGCGGCGCACCGAGACCCACGAGGAGACGCCGCTGGTGATCGCGGTGGATGCGGAGGGTCGGTTGTGGTGGGGGACGGAGGGCACACCCATAGACCCGGCCACGCTGGCGACCCGGCTGAAGGCCGAGGCCGCCCGGCAACCGAACCTCCGTCTGGCTCTGAGTGCCGATGAGAAAGCCCCGTTCGGGCAGATCATCAAGGTGATGGACGCCGCGAAGGAGGCAGGGATCCGCGTGGTGAATGCCTTTGCCCGTCAGCCGGCCCGGCAGTAGCGAGGCGGGCGAGGCCTTGGGTTTTGGATTCTGCCGGTGGCGCCAGGGCGTGGGTTTGAGGGTCGCAGGTTTTCGATCGCGGCATGCGCGGCGGCTTTCTAGGGTTGAAGACCTTACTGTTGGGTCCGCGCGGGAGGTCGGGCCTTCTTCGGGCGTTGTAATCGCAAAGTAAAAAAACCCTCCCGGGTCGGTGCCCGGGAGGGTTGTGAAGAAGCTGCCTCAGCTCCTTAGAACTTGTAGATCACGTTGGCGACGAAGAGCAGGGAGTTCCGGCGGTTCCAGCCGCTGTCGGAACTGAAGTACGTGCCCTCGTCGGCATGATCCCACCGGACCTCGGCCCGGGTCAGCACGTTCTGCCACAGATCGTACTGGACCGTTCCGGTCAGGGCCCACACTTGGTTGTTCTCCGAGCCTGCGCCGAACTGGTCAGCCACAGAGGTGGCAAGCTCGCCGCGGACGTGCAGGCTGAGCCGGTCGGTGGCGGCGTAGGAGCCGTAGAGGCTCACTGCCCAGAGGTCGCCCGTTTGGTCATGCAGATCCAGGACGTCCCAGCTGGCGCCGAGTCGCAGACCTTCGATCGGGGTGGCGACAGTCGCGCCGACGTACCAACTGGTCTGGTTGGCGGTTCCGCCGCTGAAGCCGTTGACGACGCCACCGTAGAGGGTCGAACCCGCCAGCCAACCCCAAGAATCAGGGGCCGTGATGGCCACGGCGCCCATGTAAGTCTTGTAAGACTCGGCCTTCACGGGCCAGGCCCGGCTGTTGATCTGGGGCCCCACCGTATCGGCCACGCCGGCGGCGACGCTCACCAGCTCGTGAGGCCGGTAGGAGGCCAGCAGACCGGTGTGGGTGGTGGGCTCGATGGTGCGGCCGTACGAGCGGGTGAAGTTCGGGTTGTCCACAGCTGCGATGGACTCGTAGCCGATGACACTGTCGAACACACCCATCTTCAGGTCCAAGCCTCTCCCGACCGGCACCCGGGTGGCCACATAGGCCTGCCGAATTGCGAGGTCGCTGCTGCCGGTGCTCAGGGTGGACTGGGTGCCCAGCGTGTTGGCGTCCGGGCCCAGCCACAGGTCCACGCGGTAGCCGGCCGCCCAGTCGGTCTCGTCCAAGGGCTTGGAAATGGAGAGCTGGACGACGTTCAGGTTGAACCCGTCGGCCTTGTCCTGCCCGCCGAACAGGGTGGGCCTCAGGCTGCCGCCCGTGCCCGTGCCCGGATTCCACTGGGCCGAGGTGTCCACGTAACCGCTGATGGTGGTGGAAGAGAGAGCCGTCATCAGGGGCACGGCCGCCTCTTCAGCTTGCAGGGCCGAAGGGAGGCTGATCACCCCCACAGCCGCCAATCCCAACGTCCACTGATTCAGTTTCATGTAGTTCCTCCGTCTCAGGTTTGGTTTCAATGGTTCCGATCGCACTGCAGATCCGGCCGCCGGTTTGGTCGCGACCGGCTCTGCACGAACTCGGTGCAATTCGGCCGCTTGTTTACAGGCTCCGGGTTGGTAGTGCAACACCTTTCTGCGCGATTTTTGGGCATTTTCGGGGCATGGACCGGCCGTTGCCGTGCGCGAGCGCGAACAGGTCCCGTGCTGGGTGGCCTCCCGGATCCCCTGCGGGATGTCTCAAGGGAGCGGCGTGTTGAGGCAACCTCCGGGGTGTCGATGGGCGAAGCCGGGGCTCCACGGGCAGACGAACCGGGGCGCGGTCGTGCCACGGGGCACCAGGGTCGTCCCGGCGGAGGGCGGTTCCAGCGAGCCCAGTCCGGGCTTGACTGCGCTTTGGGCGGCGACTTGGATGGCGGGCATGAGAAGCGCGATGTGGGCAGGGTTGTTGGGTTTGGCGTTGGTGGTGAGCGGGTGCGTCGGGACGCTGGACGGCCGCCACCGAGCGGGTGTGCCGTTTGTGAAGGATTCCGTCGAGGGGCGGTACGAGCGTCCGGTGGAACGCGTCTATTCGGCTGCGCGGGAGGTGATCCGCTACAACGGCACGTTGACTCGGGAGAGCACGCAGCACGGAGAGACCAACACGGTGCGTGTTTTGGAGGGCAAGGTGAACCAGCGCTCGGTCTGGGTGCGTGTGGAACCGCTGGATCCGAAAGTGACACGTGTGGTGGTGCAGGTGCGCACGCCTGCGGGGGGCAAGGACCTCGACCTGGCGCACGAACTGGAAAAGCAGATCGCCCTCCAGCTAACGCGGTAGACGGCCTTTGAGGCCGAGGTTTTGCTCGTAAACCCCCAACTTCACCGTGGGGGCGATTTCCCTTCGTTTGAACTCCAGGGCCAGGAGGTTGATCCGGCGTTCGGCCTGTTCCGCGTAGGGCGAGCCCGGGAAGAGCTCGAGGATGCGTTCGAGCGTGGCGCGGACGGTGTCCCGGTCCCTGCCGTGCCGGATCTGGAGGTCAGCCAGCAGGTTGATCCAGTGGACGACCTGACCGGGGTTGGCGGCTGGGTGCTGGATCAGTTGTTCAAGCTGATCCTCGGCCAGGTCTAGCCGCTGGAAGGCGTCCGCGTAGAGGACCGCCAGTTTTTCTCGGGTATCGAAATCGTCCGGGTGTTTTTCGAGTTGTTCGACGTAGCGGGCGGCGAGTTTTTCCGGAGGTTCGGGCGGCGGTTCTAGGGTGACCGGGGTTCGTTGCAATCCGATGTTTTCGATGCCCTTGCGCAGTTTGATGCGGGCGGGTTCGCGCCGGTCAGCCAGGTGTTCGGCGGTGGGGAGACGAGCCAATCGCTGCCGGGCGGTGCTGGCGAGGTCGGTGTCCGGGTAGTTTTCCACCAGTTGCCGGAGGACGCGTTCGGCGTTTTCGGGGTCCTGGCCGATGCGGAGGTACCAGTCGGCGAGTGTCGAGAGGGCGTAGGCCTTTTGTTGCGGGGTGATGCCGGGGAGATGGCAGAGTCGGTTCACGGTCAGTTCGGCCCCGTCCAGATCGAGCATGTTCTCCGCCAGGATTTCCGCCGCCAGCATGTGGCCCTCGAAATCGTTGGGAAATTTCGCCAGTTGCGCGCGCACGTCGGCCAGGGCAGCCGCGTATTGACCGCGCTGGCGTTTGGCGCGTGCGATGGCATAAAACGGCTTCGGCTCGGGCGGCTCGTCCGCGCCCGTCCAAGCGTGCCAGAGCGGTTTGAAAAGCGTTTCCACGATGTTGGGGGTCCAGAGCATGGAGAGGAAAACCCCGCAGACGGCAGCGACCAAAGGGGCATATGGCAATGCAAAAGCGGTCGCATAAAGGATGGCGAAAACGCACAGCCCGGTGGCGCACCATTTCAGGATCAGGACGGCCGGATCGTCCCGGGACCGGCGCAGCCAGGCTTTGAGGACTCCCGCGAAACCGGCCAACAGCAGAAGGGCGATCGCAATGTCGGCCAGCAATGTCCAGGACCATTTCATGGCAGGCTCCGGCCCAATATCCCGCAGATCGGCGCGGGGCGCAACCCGCTGCTGAGGCGCCCTTTGTTCGCGCCCGGTTACGGCCCGGGTGCATCGGAATGCAGCGTTGAGTGCCCGCCCGGTGTCGCGCCCGGGGGCCTGGGCAAGGCTTTCCACCGAGCCTCGGCCGATGAAATCGCAGCCCAGGGTGTCGGGGTGGCAACGGTTCCTCGAGCCGGCGGGTGGATTGGCGCGGGCGGCGGGGGCCCGGTCCGCAGTGCGCGCGGCTTTGACGGCCGGGGCGGCCGGACGTAGTTTAGGCGGCGAAACGTTACAGCCCTGAACTCCTGCTTGCTCACGCGCCATGAACGCATTCCGCCGAAGTCCGATCCGTTGGGTAGGATGGCTCCTGCTGGGATGGTTTCTCGCTGGCTTGCTGCCGGTGCAAGCTCTGTACCTTACCGATGAGTGCCGGCCGGTGGTATCCAACCACACCTGCCGGGCCTACCCGCTGCCCCTCAACCGGGTCCGGCTGACGGGCGGTCCGTTGAAACGGGCCCAGGAAGTGGACGCGCGGTACTTGTTGGAGCTGGACCCGGATCGGATGCTGGCCCTGCTCCGGGAGGCGGCCGGGCTGGAACCCAAAGGCGAGCCCTACAACGGCTGGGACGGCCGGGGTCGCCAACTCAGCGGTCACATTGGGGGGCATCATCTCTCAGCGGTCAGCCTTATGTACGCCGCCACGGGCGACGAACGATTCAAGAAACGGGCGGATTATCTGGTGGCAGAATTGCGGGAGATTCAACAGGCCCACGGGGACGGCTACCTGGGCGCGCAGGCGGATCAGGAGGGCACACCGGGCAAACGGTTGCTGGAGGAAATGGCGCAGGGACGCGTCCGGGCCGCGGGGTTCGACCTGAACGGACTGTGGTCGCCCTGGTATGTGCATCACAAGCTGTTCGCCGGGCTGCGGGACGCCTATCGGCTGACGGGGAATCGCACCGCACTGGAGGTGGAGAAGGCCTACGCCGGTTGGGTCGAACGGGTGCTGGCCCCGCTGAACGAGGAGCAGATCCAGACGATGTTGCGGACGGAATTCGGTGGGATGAACGAGGTGTTGGTGGATCTGTACGCCGACACCGGGGACGAACGCTGGCTGCGTCTGGCGGACAAGTTTCATCACCGGGCGGTGGTGGATCCGCTGGCGGAGGGTCGGGACATCCTGCAGCATCTGCATGGGAACACGCAGGTGCCCAAGCTGAACGGGCACCTGGTGCGGTACATCTACACGGGCGATCCGTTTCATCTGCGGGCGGCGCGGTTCTTTTGGGAACAGGTGGCGTTGCATCACAGCTTCGCCACGGGCGGCCACGGCCGGAACGAGTACTTCGGGGCGCCGGACCGGCTCAACGACATGATCGAGGGGCGCACGGCCGAGACCTGCAACGTGTACAACATGCTGAAGCTGACGCGGGGGCTGTTTGCGGTGGAGCCGGACGTGCGGTATGCGGAGTTTCTCGAGCGCGCCCTGTTCAATCACATCCTGGCCTCAATGGATCCTGAGGACGGCCGGGTTTGCTACATGGTGCCGGTGGGCCGGGACGTGCAGCACGAATACCAGGACATGTTCCGGAGTTTCACCTGCTGCGTGGGGACGGGGATGGAAAGCCACGCCCTGCACGGTCACGGGCTGTATTACGAGTCCGGCGACACGCTCTGGATCAACTTTTTTGCCCCTTCTGAAGCGGATTGGGTGCGTCAGGGGGTGCAGGTGCAAATGGAGACTGATTTCCCCCTGGGCGAGACGGCCACGGTGAGGCTGAGGCTCAAAGAACCCAAGCGCCTGACGCTGGCGATCCGTCGGCCTTCGTGGGCCGGGCCCGGCTTTGCCATCCAGGTAAACGGAGAGCCGGTGGCAACGACAGGCGAGCCCGGCACGTATGTCCGGCTGGAGCGCACATGGCGGGACGGTGACACGGTGAGGCTGGTGTTGCCCAAGAGCTTGCGCGAGGAACCGCTGCCGGACAATCCCCATCGCGTCGCCCTGTTGTGGGGGCCGCTGGTGCTGGCGGCCGACCTCGGACCGGCGGCTGAACGGCGCCGGCGTGAGCGGGGGCCCGAAGCAGTGGATCCGGCCCGGTTCGCTTTGGTGGTGTCCGGTCCGGTTACGCAATGGCTGCGCCCGGTGGAGGGTGAACCCGGCACGTTCCGCACGATCCACACAGCCACCGAGACGGAGGTGACCTTCCGGCCGCTGTACCTGCTGGCCCGCCGCCGTTACGCCGTGTACTGGGACCGGTACACCCCCGGGGAGTGGGCCCGGGTACGCGCCGCGCATGAGGAGCGTCAGGCAGCCCAAAGGCGCCTGGAGGCGGCCACGGTGGTCCATATCCGGCCCGGCGATCCGGAGAGCGAAAAACCGTACCGGTTCGAGGGCGAGGGAGCGAGTGTGGTCCGGACGGAGGGTCGGCCCGGTCGCCGGGCGGAGCGATGGTTCTCTTATGAACTGCCGGTGTCGGGGCCGGGACGATGGGGGGTCGTGGTCACCTACGCCAACGACACACCGCGCAACACGACATTCAACGTGCTGATCAACGGCCGGAAAGTGGGTGAACAGACGGTCCGGAGGCGCAGTCCCGAAGAAGTCGTACGGTTCGAGGACGTGATTTACGAGGTCCCGGCCTCTTTCCTGGAGGGCCGGCAAAGTTTGGTCCTCCGATTCGAGGCGCCCGAGGGCCAGATCGTGGCCGGCGTCTTCGGGGTTCGTTTGATCCGACTGGACGGGGTCCCGTGAAGGTGTCCGTGGGCCCGGGGCTGCCTGCGTGGAGCTTGCCGGTGGCTCTCAGCCTCAGGCGGCCGGCCGGGGCGCAGGGCTGAAGGTCAGCGGGAGCGCGCGAATCTGTCGCGGGCGGGGCGGATCATCCGGCGGAGAGGAGGCCGGGCGGCCGACAAAAGCCCTTGCCGCAGGCAGCGTGGCTGGATCATTCTGGCGCCCTGCATGGTACTGCCCGAGCAACCCGTGACGTTGACGCCGGAGCAAATCGCGGAGCTGAATCGAAAGCTCTCCGCGATGCGCCACGACATCAACAACTACCTTTCGCTGATGATGGCGGCGGTGGAGATGATCCGGTTGAAACCGGAGGACGCGCCACGGCGGTTGGCCACCCTCGCCGACCAGCCCGCGCGCATCTCCAGGGCCATGGCGGAGTTCTCTGCCGAGTTCGAGAAGGCCCTGGGCATCCAGCGCTGAGGGACGGGCCTTTTCTTCCCCGCTTTTTGAAGCACCTTTCGGCGTGCCACCGCGTGGGCGGTGCCTGTCCGGCCCCAGGCGACCCGAAAAGGGCCTGATCAGTCGTGGCGCAGCGTGGTGTCGGCGCATGTTTCGGGTGACCGGGGCGGCCGGTCGTTCAGAAGCGAAAGTAGCGCACCATACCGGAGGCCACGCGTGCTGAACCGCCATGCGTCCAGACCGAGGGTCTCGGTGATCTGCTCGTAAATCAGACCGCCGGTGAGGATGATGTCGGCTCGTTCGGGCGGCAGCCCGGGGAGTTGGCGCCGTTCGGCCAACGGGAGGGCCGCCAACCGATCCACCAGAGCCTTCAATTCTTCGCGAGTGAGCCGCAGGTGTTCGAGGGCTTCGCGGTCCCAGGATTCCGCGCGCAGGTGAATGCGGGCGAGCGTGAGGGCCGTACCGCCCACAGCCACAGCCTCGGGCTGCCGGCCCTCGTCCGGCGACACGGCTGCGGACGAGAGGACTTGCCGGAACGCGGGAACCAGGTGCGTTTCGATTTCCTGCCGGAGATTCCGGCGGAGGTCACCCAGCTGGGTCGGGCCGGGCGGATCCGACAGCTTCGACAGTTCCCACAAACGCACGGCGCCCCACGGCAGACTGAGGGAGAGCAGGATCTGCAGGTCCCGACCCCACACGAGTTGTGTACTACCGCCGCCGACTTCGACCACGGTGACCATGCCCCTGGCCATCCCGGGATGGGACCGGACCCCCAGGTAGGCCCACTCGGCTTCCTGCAGGCCGGAGATGATTTCCAGCGGCAGGCCGGTGGCATTTTCCAGGGATTCACGGAGCTCTTGCCGGTTTGCCGCCTCGCGTGCCGCGCTGGTGGCGAAGAGCCGAAACCGTGTGGCGCCCAGGGACCGGGCGCGTTCCACCAGTTGGCGTACGGCCTCTACCGTGCGGGCAATGGCTTGCGGTTGGAGTCGGCGGGCCGGGTAAAAACCTTCGCCCAGTCGGGTTTGGATGCCCGTTTCGAGGATGGGTCGAAGGTGAGGGCCGGCTTCGACCACCAGAAGCTTCACCGAGTTGGTGCCCACGTCTATGGCTGCCAGGCGCGGTGCCGACATGCCTTTATTACAACGGGACTCCGGCATGGGCCCAAGCGGTTTTCTGTTACGAATCCGCGTCTCGTCATCGGCTGGGTCGGACGGTTGAGCCGGCCCGAGTGCGGCGGTCCGGCTGTGCACGGTGAGGCAGGAATGCTTCGTGCTTCGCCCGGGGAGGGCAGGGCAAGCACCCGGAATGTCGGGAGTATTCAGCGGGTTTCGGATGGAGACTCAGGACGCCCCGGATGCGCGGCATGGCCGGTGGCCCCGGCGCGGCCTGGGTTGTCCGCATGGGATTTCTCAGCCGGGAGGCCAGTGCCCGGTGAAACCTGCCCGGGTGATGACCAGCAGGATCGCCTCGCGGGGCGGAGGGGTGCCATTGGGGACAGCGATGACCGCCTGCTGCTTTTCATAGTTGACCTGCACGCCAACGACACCGGGAACAGCCCTGAGTTGCACTTCAAGTCCGGCCGCGCAGGCGGGGCAATTCATCCCTTGCACGGCCACGACGTAGACGTCCACATTCGGGCCGAAACCGGTCCCGCTGCTTGTGCTCATCAGCGGGGCGATCCAATTCGGGAGGAAAACGAGCACCAGTGCGGCGGCTGTCACCGGCCAGAGAAGTACGCTGCCGAAGCTCCGGAACGTCCGGCGGCGTCCGCCCGCCGGTGGGCAGCAGGCTTCACCGGCGGCGGGCATGGCGCCCCGAGCATCTCCTTGCGCTGTCGCGCCAGCAGGCGCCCTGGGTTGCGGCCGATAGGCAAAAAAAAAAGGCGGCGGCCAGAAAACCGAAAGTCAATGCGGCGAAGAACGGACGGGACTGCTCAAAGCTGGCCGAGACGGCCATGCCGGACACCCCGAGGGTCAACAGCAACAGCGGCAGCCAGCAGCACGCCGAGGCGAGAACCGCCGCCAGCAAACCGCCGATGAGCGAGAACCTCCCGGCTCGATGTGTCCAACGAGTGCTGCGCGCCGGATCCTTCCAGCCCGGTCTTGCCGGTCTGGCAGGCCCCGCGCTCGATGCGTCTGAGGGTAGGATTCCCACAATGACCTCATCGTTGGCGCCCGCGGCGCAGCAGTCTGCGCGAAATTCCGGCTTGGGGGGCGCGGGCCGGCCGTATTTTTCCAGCGCGGCCTTTACGTGGCGGGCCACCGTGGGAAGACAGCAGGAGCCCAGCGGGCTTTTGGTCTCGCACCAGCACGCTTTTTTCATGCGGGTTTGGATGTCCTCGAGCACGGTGGTTCGGCCGGTGCGCCGGATCTCGTCTTCGATCTCCTCGATGGTGTGGTTGAAGCAATAACAGACCGGGCGGGGTGCCTCGCGTTCCTTGATGCCCACGCGCACGGCCAGGTCGTCCTTGGTGAAGACCGGAGCGTCCGATCCCGCGAAATACGCGACGGCGCACTCCGGGTTGGTGCAAAAGTGCCAGTGGGTCCCGGCTGGCATGCGGGCGCGTGCTGAGGGGCGCAGGAGCGACTCCAGCGTGACCGGTTTGACCGGTTTGCCCGGCTGACCGCAGACGGGGCAATGCCCGGTGTGGGGATGGACCATGCTCGCCTTCATGCGGCCACTCTACACCCTGGAGCTCGCTCCAAGGTCAAGCAGCCGGCAAGGACTTTTGCGGCCGGGTTGCCGGGCGTGGGTGCGGCCCGGGCAGACCGCGAGGGGCTCGACGGCTGAGGGGGCATGGCCCGGCCACCGGTCGGGTGCCAGGGGGCGGCTTGCACCTCGGTACGGTCGGGGGCAACCTCAGGTTGGCATGTCGGAATCCGGCTTTGGGGCGAGTAGGACGATGCGAATTGGCGAGCTGGCGCGGGTTACCGGCACGACCCCGGACACACTGCGGTACTATGAACGGCTGGGTTTGTTGCCGGCGCCTCGGAGAACGGCGGCGGGTTACCGGATTTATGGCGAATCCATGGTCTCCCGCGTGCGCTTCATCCGGAAAGCCCGGCGACTGGGGCTGTCTTTGGGGGAGATCCGCTCGATTCTGGGTCAACGCGCCCGGGGAGAGTTGCCGTGCAGTTCGGTATTGCGGTTCGTTGAGCAGCACTTGGAACAGATCGAACGCCGGCTGGCCGAACTGACCGCCGCACGGGATGCCCTGCGCCGGCAACTCGCACGTTGGAAGCGCGAACGAACTCCCGAGCGGTGCCTTTCGGCAGAGTACTGCAGTCTGATCGAGGAACTGGAGGTGGAGGGAACCCTGCCTGCCGATTGACTCGAGTGCCCGGCGGCGGAGCCCATCCCGGGCCTCGCCAGGTGGGGAAGAGGTCGGGGCGCCTGAGGTGGTCCGGTCCCGCGGTGGCTCCGGAACTTCCGAGGGGCATCGTGCCGGTGGGGAACCTGCTCACCGGCCAAGGCGCCGGGACAAAGGGACCGCCGGGCACCGGCGACCGCTCGGGAGGTGCGGGCAGCGGCGGGCGGGTTATGACGGGGGTCCAGCACGGCTGTGTGTGCCCGGATCCGGGCTGGACACGGTGGCCGGCTGGAGAGCAGTATCGCTTGGACTGGCCGGTGCCGCGGGGCGCTCCTGATCCGTGGCCGGCGGTTGCCCGCGCAGCCGGAAGAGCGGCCGGGGCAGGCGGGACCTCGGAAGCGCCTCGGGCAGGGCCGTGCTCACGACAACCATGCGCCTCAACCGACGAACAATGAAAACCTCCCAGAAGACCTCCACATCGAAGTTCAGCCCGGACGGCGGTGGCGACACAGTCCATGGCTCAGCAGGACGCCGTTTGCCTTCGGGACTGACCCGGCGACGCTTTTTGGAACGGTTGGCCGCGGGCGCGGCCGCCGCGGCGGTGCCGATGGTGGTGCCGGCGCGGGTGTTGGGTGGGGCGGGGCGGACGCCGCCCAACGAAAAGATTCGGTTGGCCGGGATCGGTGTGGGGGGCATGGGCGCGGCAAATCTCCAAGCGCTGGCGCCGCACTGCGACATCGTTGCATTGTGCGACGTGGATGAGCAGCGGGCAGCCGAGACCTTCGCGCGTTATCCGTCGGCGCGGCGGTTCAAGGATTTCCGCCGGATGTTCGAGGAGATGTCCGACAAGTTCGATGCCGTCATGGTGGCGACGCCGGATCACACGCATGCGGTGGCCAGCATGATGGCCATCCGGCATCGGAAACATGTCTATTGCGAGAAGCCATTGGCGCATTCGGTTTACGAGGTGCGTGCGCTGATGCGGGCGGCGGCCGAGGCGGGCGTGGTCACGCAGCTGGGCAATCAGGGACATTCCTTTGATTCGATCCGGGATTGTGTGGAGTGGCTGCAGGCGGGTGCCATCGGCCGGGTGCACACGATTTACTGTGGTTGCGAGGCTGTGAATTCGGGTTTGGACCGCCTGGCGGAGGTGAAGCAGGGCCAGCCGGTGCCGCCCACGTTGGATTGGGACCTCTGGCTGGGGCCGGTGCCGTGGCGGCCGTATCATTCCGCTTATCTGCCGGGGGCGTGGCGGGGGTGGACTGCTTTCGGCAGCGGCACCATTGGGGACTGGGTTTGCCACGTGGTGGACCCGGTGTTTTGGGCGCTGGACCTGGGTGCGCCGCGGTCGGTGGTGGCAAAGGTCCGGGATTGGGATCCGCGGACGCAGGGCGAGGCTTATCCCAAGGGTGACGTGGTGACCTTCGAGTTCCCGGCCAAGGGGGATCGAGGCCCGGTCACCCTGCACTGGTACAGCGGCACCGAAAGGATTCCCCGGCCGGAAGGGTTCGATCCGGAGGAACCCGACGTGCGCACGGGCGCGATCGTGGTGGGGGACCGTGGCATGCTGGTGTACGGTTCGCACGGGGCTTCGCACGTGCACTTGGTTCCCGACAAGTTGATGAAGGAGTTTCAGCGTCCGCCGCGTCGGTTGCCGCGCGGTTTGGAGCACCACCGGGATTGGATCGAGGCGATCCGGCACGGGCGGAAAGCCGGCTCGGATTTCGCGACCTACGGCGGTCCGTTGACGGAGCTGGCCATGCTGGGGATCGTGGCGATCAAGATGCCGGGGGTGAAACTGGAATGGGATGCCGCGCAAATGCGGTTCACGAACGTGGCTGAGGCCAACCAGTACCTGCGCACGCCCTACCGGGAGGGATGGACGCTTTGAGAGGGCGGCTTTCCCTTGTGGCCGGCGGACCACCAATCCGCCCTGGTGGGATGCCTTGTGCCGGAGATGCCGGGACGCGGGGCCCGACCGTGCCCGACTTGGTTCGCCGGGACTGGATTTGGTCCGGGGGTTTGGTATGGTAGGTGCATGCTGGGTGAGGGTCTGGCGAAGGGGCTTCTGACGACGGCGAAGAACTTCGTCGGCAGCTACGTGTCACGGGAAAGGCTGGTGACGGTGCAGTACCCGGAGGAACGCCGGCCGCTGCCGGAGGCGGCGCGTTCGTTTCCTTTTCTGGTGTACGACGGGGACGATCCGGTGGCCGGCCTGCGTTGTGTGGCCTGCAAGATCTGCGAGACGGAATGCCCGCCGCAGTGCATCTACATCGTGAAGGACACGGTCAAAAAACCCGATCACACCGGCAAACTGCAAAACCAGCCGCTGATTTTCGACATTGACATCTCGGTCTGCATGAGCTGCCAGATCTGCGTGGAGGTGTGCCCGTTCGACGCCATCAAAATGGACGTGGCCTACGAATGGAGCACGCACGACCGTTTCGAAGGCCTGCTGCTGCACAAGGAACAACTGAGCAAGCCGAACAGTTACTATCACAAGATTCATCCCACAGAAGCGGCCGAGGTGGACGCCCGGCTGGCGGCTGCGCGGGCCAAAGCCGCTGTAGCCAGGGCCGGTGGGGCCGGAAAGCCGGCTGCGCCGGCTGCTGTTAAAGGGTGACCCGGACGGGAGGGGTACAAACCATGTTGGAGGATCTGCCGGTAGCCTTGAAGGGGCTGTTGTTGCAAGCGCTGATGCGCTTTCTGCCCGCGTGGGCCGAACCGTGGATTTCGGGCTTGCTGTCCGCTGCGGCGGTGGTGGTGGTGTTCGGCCTGCTGTTCGGCATCGTGACCGTGCTGGAGCGGAAGGGACTGGGCCGCATGCAGAACCGGTACGGGCCGAACCGGGTGGGGATTCCGCTGACTTCGGTGCGGCTGGCGGGGTTTGGCCAGTTCCTAGCCGACGGCATCAAGGCGTTGACCAAGGAGGACGTGGTCCCGCGCGCGGCTGATCGCGTGGTCCATTTCCTTGCCCCGGTGGTGATGGTGATTCCGGCGCTGCTGGCCCTGGCGGTGCTGCCCTACGGACGGCATTGTGTGCCGGTGGATTTCGAGGCGGGCCTGTTGTTCTTTTTCGCCGTGGGGGCGGCCACGGAGCTTGCGGTGTTCATGGCGGGGTGGTCCAGCCGGAACAAGTACTCGCTCCTGGGAGCGATGCGGGGCATTGCCCAGATGTTGAGCTACGAGGTGCCGCTGGTGCTGGCGGTGGTGCCGGTGGTGATGGCCGCGGGATCGCTGTCGTTGGTCCGGATCGTGGAGGCCCAGGCCGCCGTGGGGAATTGGACCGGCTGGTTCATCGCCACGCCCTGGGGCTTGGCCGGCTTTTTGCTGTTTTTGGCGGCGGCGCTGGCGGAGGCAAACCGGTCTCCGTTCGACCTTCCGGAAGGTGAATCCGAAATCGTGGCCGGCTATTTCATCGAATACTCGGGGTTCAAGTTCGCGCTGTTTTTCCTGGGCGAGTACCTCGGGTTGTTTGCCGCGCTCGGCCTGGCAATCACGTTGTTTTTGGGAGGTTGGCAGGCGCCGGTAGGCAGCCTGGCGTGGATGCCCTCATGGTTCTGGTTTTTTGCCAAGCTGCTGGTCCTGATCGGGGTGGCCATCTGGGTGCGGGGTTCCTGGCCGCGGCTGCGCGTGGACCAGCTCATGGGTTTGGCATGGAAGTTTTTGCTGCCTCTGACGTTGGTGAACCTGGTGAGTGCGGTGTTGTGGCGGTTCGTGCCGGGACCCGCACTGGCCTGGCTGGTGTGCGGGGGATTGACCCTGGCGGCCTACGTCGGCCTGGCGCGGGGCTTGGCGACCGCGGGCGGTTGGGGACCGCGCACCTACCGGTTTGCCGAGTAGGCTGCGCGGGGAAGCGGAATGCCGTTTCCGCGATCAGACGGTATCGCGCTCGAAGGCCAGGGGCGGATTGGCGGATGGGATCTGAAGTTTGTCTCCTGAAACTTCCGCCGGCCACTGCAGCGTCTGGCCGTCCTGTTCAACCTCGATGATGTACTGACCGTTTTCCGACTTCCAACGGCCGGTCAGCTTGCGGTGTTCGATGACCGGTCCGGTTTCACCCGGGCGAGGCGGCCGGGGGACCGGATAGTTCTTGAGGGCCACAAAACCGGACGGCGCAGCGATCAGCGAGGTGTTCAGGAAGATGCCCGACAGGTACTTGCGGGCCTCACGCAACTGGAGGGCGGTCATACGCGGATTGGCTTTCCGGTAGAGGATGAACGCGCTGCGAAAATCAAAGGCCCAGGCGCCCAGGATGGGTTCCTTCTCGTACTTCGGCGAGCGGCCGCTCTCCAGGTAGGCCATCAGATCATCCAGGTCCGGCTCCACGATCCCCCAGATTTCGCGCAACAGATCGAGGTTTTGCATGATCGCGGTCACCTGGGGATGAGCCAGGACCTCCCGCAAAGGGGCGCGACCCTGGCGGAGCTGGGCCCACGAGGTGTCCTGGGCGAAGCCCTGGAACTCCTGCCTCTCCGCGATCTCGAGCAGTGCCGGGTAACGCGCCAATCGGCCTTCGAGCATAGGATTGTGGAAGACTAGGCCCACGAAATCAGCCGCCTGATAATAGATGTCCGGCAGCGGATCGAGCGCGGCCACGGCACGATGCAATCGGGTGGTCTCCAAGTCCCGGGCCAGCCGGTTGAACAACCGCATCGTCCAAGGGTCGCCCTCCTCGCTCCCCAGCTGCGTGGTCCAGTAGCCGAAGACGTAGATGCCGAGACAGACCAGGACGGTGTAGAGGGTGCCGTTGACCATGCCCAAGCAGGCGCCCAGCCGGGCGTTCAACCGTTCGAATAGGGCGCGATGAAGATCCCCCGCATGGTACTTGAAGAACACGTCCACCTTGCGATGGACCTGAAAGGCAGTCGCCTTGAAAAGTCCGTTGATGATCCAGAAGACGATCACCGGCGGTAAGATCCAAGCCCAGAATGGATGTTTCACGCCCACCCAGCCCAGCACCTTGCCCACCCAGGGTGACAGGGGCAGCGCCAGCCACATGCCCAGGAGAATGCCGACCAAGGAAAAGGCCACCCGCACGGCGCCCTGCCGGTATCCCAGCGCGGTGACGCTCGCCATCAACACCAGGACCAGAATCCAGATCGTCATGCGGGCAACATTATGGAAACCGGCGTGTAGGGTGCACGCGCAAAATCCTGATCGGCCCAAGGACACGGGGTCGGGTCCGTCGCGGGGGGACGCGCCGACGGGCTCCGACCTCGGGGGTAGATGAGACCGGAGCCGGCTGATTCCCTTTTGGCTCCGGGCGCCGGGTGGTTCCTCAGGAGGCCAACCGCCGGGCCGGCAGGAGCCGGCGCACGAGCCTGGCCGTCCGATCGGAACGGTGGGTCGGCTCCGGAAGCCGGTGCCCTTGGCAGCAGGCCAGGACCAAGCGAACGGCGTCCTCCAGAGTGCACCGATGGCCGACACTCACGTACACCGGTTTGCACCCCGGACGGGTTCGAACCACCGCACCGACGACCTCTCCTTGATCGAGAAGAGGCTCCCAGGCACCGGGCGCCGGACCGGGTTCGGTTGCCTCTCCGACGAGGCGGTTTTTGGCAGAGCCGACCGAGGGGAGGTCGCACAGCACGCCCAGGTGACAGGCCAGGCCGAACCTGCGCGGATGAGCAAGTCCCTGTCCGTCGCACAGGAGGAGATCGGGCTTTTTGCGAAGCTTGCGCAGCGCGGCCAGCAGGACCGGAGCCTCCCGGAAGGACAGCAGTCCGGGCACATAAGGGAACCGCATCCGCAGCCAGGCGGATCTTACCTCGGCCACGCAGTGTTCTTGAAGGTCCCACAGCGTGGCCACCCCGATCATCCACCGGCCGTTCGGGCTGACCGTGGCGTCCAATCCGGCGACCCACCGGACGTCTCCCGGCAGCGGAGTGACGCGGACCTGCGCGGCCAGTTGGAGCTGGAGCTCCCGCGCCACGCGCGGGGAGGTGGTCCACCTGGGGCTGGGCCAGCGGCTGGTCATGGGCTGGCTGCTGGAGGGAGGGGCGTCGGAGGACGACGAGCCAACGTGGGCCGTCTCGTCGCCCGCGTGCCATGCGCGCCGGAAGGGCCCGGCCCCGGGCAGGTGGCAACCACCGTGGACGTCAGAGTGGACGCTTGCTTGTGCCGCGGCTCCATGCGTTCACACATAGGGAACCCGGTGCGCCCCGCGTCAAGTCCGGAGGAACCGGAACCGCCCGGGACCGAACGGGCGGTTCTTGAAGGTGCGTAGGGAGACCGGGAGAGGAAGAAGGACCGTGTGAATCGTCGTGGGCGGACGTCAGGGACCGGGCGCATGTGAGCAGGGTGTCCCCTCTTGTGCGCCTTCCGGGGTTCCCCTAGAGTGGGCGCGGAACCCGCGTTCGAGGGCATTCTTATGGCATCCTACACTTCCAGGCAGTCCTACCACGGGAGCAACGTTCTGGCGGTCGTCATGGGCGGCGGGCAGGGCACGCGCCTGTTCCCGCTGACCAAGTATCGGGCGAAACCGGCGGTGCCGCTGGCGGGGAAGTACCGGATCGTGGACATCCCGATCTCCAACTGCATCAATTCAGGGATTCGCAGGATCTATGTGTTGACCCAGTTCAATTCCACTTCGTTGCACCGGCATCTGTCGCAGACGTACAAGTTCGACCAGTTTTCGGCGGGGTTCGTGGAGGTGTTGGCGGCCCAGCAGACCCTGACCGACAGTTCATGGTACCAGGGGACGGCGGACGCGGTGCGGAAGAACCTCGTGCATTTCATGAACCACGAATGGGATTACCTCCTGATCCTCAGCGGCGATCAGCTTTATCGGATGGACTTCCGTGAACTGATCGCCCATCACGTGGAGCGGCAGGCGGACATCACGCTGGGTGTGGTGGCCGTGCCCAAGGAGGAGTCCGTGCATTTCGGGGTCTTGCAGGTCACCGAGGACTGGCGGATTCACCGTTTCGTTGAAAAGCCCAAGGACCCTGCCGTGCAGGATTCGTTGAAGCTGGACCCTGCGTGGCAGGCGCGGCTGGGGCTGACGGTGCCGAGCGAGGTGGTGCTGGCCTCGATGGGCATCTACGTGTTCAACCGCGACATGATCCGCAAGGCCCTGGACAACACGCTGGTGGATTTTGGCAAGGAAGTGATTCCGGCGATGATCGGGCAGTGTCGCGTGTTTGCCTTTTTGCACAAGGGCTACTGGGAGGACATCGGAACCATCCGGGCCTTTTTCGAGGCGAACCTGGACCTGACCACCGACCTGCCGAAGTTCAACTTCTTTGACATGACGGCACCGATCTTCAGCCGGCCCCGGTTTTTGCCCGCCTCGAAGCTCAACAGTGCCCACGTGGACCACGCGGTGGTGGCGGACGGTTGCATCATTGATCATTCGCGCATTTCACACAGCGTGGTGGGTATGCGGAGCGTCATTTCGGAGGGTTGCGAATTGCGCCGCGTGGTTCTGTTGGGTTGCGACTACTACGAGTCGGATGAATCCGTCCGGGCGCACGAACAGGCGGGCATCCCACGGATCGGCATCGGCCGCAACACCCGGATCGAGAACGCGATCATCGACAAGAACGCCCGGATTGGCGACAACGTGGTGATCTCGCCGTCGGGCAAGCCGCCCAACCTCGATCACGAGCTGTACTACATCCGGGACGGGATCGTGGTGATTCCCAAGGACGCGGTGATCCCGCACGGGACGGTGATCTGAGGAATCATTTCAGCGGGCCGGTGGGGCTGGAAGGCGACCGGTGGACCGGGTGCGGGCCGCGGGCCGTTTCACCGGGGGCCGTCGGGGGCGGCGGCGCAGTCTGCCGAAGGACCTCGCCCAGATCCGCCAGAAAGGCGTCCACATCTTCCGGGGTGGTGTCCCAGCTGCACATGAGGCGGGATTCACCCGGCGAGATCACGCCCGTGTAGAAATGCCAGCCGCGTTCATGCATCGCCTCGGGCACGCCCTGCGGCAGACGCACGAAAACGGCGTTGGACTCGACCGGATAACAGATTTCCACGCCGGGCAGGCCCTGGAGACCCCGGGCCAGCCGCCGGGCCATGGCGTTGCTGTGGCGTGCGTTGCGGAGCCAGACGTCATTGTCCAGCAGGCCTAGCCATGGGGCGGAAAGAAACCGCATCTTGGAGGCCAGTTGTCCGCCCTGTTTGCAGCGGTAATCGAACTCACGCGCCAGTTCCCGGTCGAAAAACACCACGGCCTCGCCGACGGCCAGGCCGTTTTTCGTCCCGCCGAAGCAGAGGATGTCCACACCCGCCCGCCAGGTGAGGTCGGCCGGGGCCACGCCCAGATGCGCCACTGCATTGGCAAACCGCGCGCCGTCCATGTGCACCCGCAGTCCGTGGCGGCGGGCGGTCTGGCACAGCGCGCCCAGCTCTTCGACGGTGTAGGCCGTGCCCAGTTCGGTCACCTGGGTGAGGCTGAGCGCCCGTGGCTTGGGATAGTGGATGTCGCTGCGCCGGGTGACGGCGTCCACGACGGCCTCGGGACGGACCTTGCCGTGCGCGCCCGGCAGAAGAAGGATCTTGCTTCCGTTGGCAAAGAATTCAGGGGCGCCGCACTCGGAGGTCTCCACGTGGGCCAGCTCGTGGCAGAGGATGCTGTGATAGGGTTGGCAGAGCGTGGCCAGGGCGAGCGAATTGGCCGACGTGCCGTTGAAGACGAAGAACACCTCACAATCGGTTTCGAACAGCTCGCGCAACCGGTCGGAGACTTTCTGCGTCCAACGATCCTCGCCGTAGCTGGGTTCGTGTCCCTGATTGGCTTCCACCATGGCGGCCCATGCCTCGGGGCAGACGCCGGCGTAATTGTCGCTGGCAAACTGGCGAGGTCGCACGGTCGGGACCGAACGTGGTTCATCCTTCATGGCCGGGCATTTAAGCGGGCTGATGGACGAAGGAAAAGAACTTCCTCCGGCAGCCGAGCCAGAAAGCCGGTCGGGAACAGTCGCCGGAGGCAGAAGGCAGTGAGACTTGCTGGCCGGCCGTTGTAGGTTTCGGGTGGTGCTCCTGTCACGCCGGTGATCCGACACACGCCAGGGTTCCGGGTCAGCGGTTGGAGCCTCTGGACAGGTCGGACGGGAGATGACCGGCTGGGCTGACGCGGTGCTCCGGCTGGCCGCAAAGGGCGCGGGACCGCGCGGGTTGGGTTGCCCCCTCTCGGAAGGGGTTCGTGCGAGGCATAGGCGATACTGAACGGGCCTTTCCCGTGCCGGGAAGAGGACCGAGGGCTCGGTCGGGACCCGGCGACCCCGCCGTGCACGGCGGGTGCTGCAGGGGACGATACCGGGCCGGTCTTGGGACGAAGGCGCCCGGCCGAAATCCGGCCAGAAATGGGGCGCCGGGCACACGCGTGCGCGGCGCGTCCGGCGGTTTTCAGGCCGCCGGTGTGCCGGGTTCCGAAGGAGCGGAACCGCAGGCAGTGGGCCAGACGTGCCGTGCGCGGCGCAGCATGTGATAGATGTGATCCTTCAATTTGGCGCGCCGCATCTTGAGCTCCTCGAGCTCCTGATCGGTGGCGAAGTCAATTTCCTCTTCGATCCGGTACACCGCGTCGTCCAGGCGATGATACTCGTCGTACATCTTCCGGAAGTGCTCGTCACTTCCCTTGAGGTAGCGGATGGTGTCGCGGTATTCGGGGAACTCCTTGAGGATCGGATGGTGCAGGTCCATGGTACATCAACTCCGTTTCGGACCAAGCGGTCGTTGTTATCCTACGACCTTTTAAAGAGAAGACAAGGCTCCGGGCGCAAAGTTCAAAATTTTTCATCCATCACGCCGCCCTGGGCCTGCTGGGTTCGGGTCCCGGGTGTTGGCGGGGGACTTGGAGGCGGGCTGGGAAACCGGATTGCCCCACGGCCGGGCAGCGGGTTGAATGGACGCATGTTGGCGAAACGAGTCATTCCCTGCCTGGACGTGCACCAGGGTCAGGTGACCCGCGGTGTGCGGTTCGGGCGGGCCGAGGCCGGCGAGCTGCGGAACGTCGGTGATCCGGTGGAGCTGGCCCTGCGTTACAATGAACAGGGGGCCGACGAGCTGGTGTTTTTCGACATCACGGCCAGTGCCGAGGGACGCGCGGCGATGGTTCAGGTGATCGAACGGACGGCGGAGCAGTGTTTCATGCCGCTGACGGTGGGTGGCGGGATCCGGACGGTGGAGGACATGCAGGTGATGCTGCGTGCCGGAGCCGACAAGGTCAGCATCAACACCGCGGCGCTGGCGAACCCCCGCTTGATACGCGCGGGTGCGGAGAAATTCGGCAGCCAGTGCATCGTGGTCTCGATCGACTGCAAGCGGGTGGGGCCGGACCGGTGGCAGGTGTTTTCCCACGGCGGCCGGCGGCCGACCGATTGGGAAGCCGTTGCATGGGCGAGGGAGGCCGTGCGCCTGGGCGCCGGAGAAATCGTCCTCAACAGCATTGATGCCGACGGGACCCGGGCCGGTTACGACCTGGAGATCACGCGCCGGGTGAGCGAAGCGGTTGGGGTGCCCGTGGTGGCCAGTGGCGGGGCCGGTTCGCTGGAGCACATGGCCGAGGTGTTGTTGGAGGGGAAGGCTGACGCGGTCCTGGCGGCCAGCGTGTTTCACTACGGCGATTACACCGTGGGCCAGGTCAAACACTATCTGGCCGGGCGCGGCATCCCGGTGCGTTTGGAGCCGGAAATACCCGTTTTCGAGGGGGCGAGCTTGCGCTGAGATATGGACCGGCCGGAGCTCACGCGCTCGCGTGCGAGGCGGTGGGGCCGGAGCTGGCCTGGCGGGGTGCGCTGGCGGGTCGCACGATGGCCGGGTTGCCCACAGCCAGGGCACCCGGCGGAACATCGCAGGTGACAACGGCACCCGCACCGATGACCGCGCCGTCGCCGATGGTCACGCCCTTCAAGACGATGGCTCGGGCGCCTACGAACACGCCGCGGCCGATCCGAACCGGTCGGGCGTGCTCGGGACTGGCCAGCGTCAAAGTGCCGTCGTCCGCCCGGACGTGAAAATCCGTGTCCATGATCATGGCCTCCGCGCCGATGAGGGTGGCTTCGCCCACGATGACTGACCGGGCGGCACAGATCACGGCGGCGCTGAGGCCGCTGCCGGCCTCCAGGCGGATTTCGGCTCCCGGGTGGAGCGTGCGCAACGTGGCCGGGCGACTGCACCCGAGCGGGTTGCTTCGCAAACTGCTGTTCAGGCGGACGCCGGGTCCGAGCACAATGCGCGAGCCGGGTGCGCGGGCGAGGCAGGGGCGGCCCCGGAACCGCACGTCCGGGGCCAGCTCGATGCCCCGGAGGCGGGCCTCCCATTTCCAGAGTTGGTCGGGGAGCCACCACGAGACCGCCTGAAGTCTCTGTATCCAGCGGCGCAACCGGCCGGTGTGGTCGCTCATAACGGGGCCATTGTTCCGGAGGGTCCCCGGCCGGGGCAAGCTGTTGCCCGGGGTCAGGCGGGTCAAACGCCGGTGGAGAGCTTTCCCGCGGCGGCCGGCCGGGCGGCCGGGCTTACGGGCGTTGTGCCGTGAAGTGGAGAAAGATCTCGTCTCCGATTCTGCGGCGCCGGACGAGTTGGAAGCGGGCGGCCGCGGCGAGGTTGGGGAACCCCCTTCCGTCGGCAATGGTGGGTGCGTGGCGGCCGCCGACCACGAAGGGGCAGACGGTGAGGTACAGTTCGTCCACCAGGCCGGCTCGGAAGAGGCTGTCGTTGACGGTCCCGCCTCCCTCGCAGACCAGGCGGCGTACACCCCAGTCGCGGTACAACCAGGTGAGGGCCGCCGGCCAGTCGAGTTCGTCCGTTCCGAAGGTTTCGACTGCGTCGGCCAGACGGCGGAGGCGGTCAAGCCGACGGGCCGGGACGCGCCCGGTGGTCAGGATGAGGATGGGCGAGAATCGCTTGCGGAAGATGTGGGCGTCCGGGGCGATCGAGCCGGAGCCGCTAACGATGATCCGCAGGTTGTATTCGGCGAGTCCGCGCCGGAGGCGGAGCCGGCGGAACCGCTCGGGGCCGGGGCCGAGGTCAATGGGGCCGGACTCCACCGTGCGGGCGCCGGCGAGCACGGCGTCCGCGGTGGCGCGGAGGGCCAGCAGATGTTCGTGATCGGTGCGGGTGCCGAAGGTGGCGATGCGTCGGTTGGCGGTGGCGATTTTGCCGTCGGCGGTGATGGCCATGTTCACCAAGACCCGCGGGCGCGAGACGGCGGCTTGGGAGGCGATCAGGACCTGGTGCCTAGCATTCATAGGATGAGCATGGCGTCGCCGTAGCTGAAGAAGCGGTAGCGTTCGCGCACGGCCTCGGCGTAAGTCTCGAGGATGAGCTCGCGTCCCCGGGTTTCACCGGGGGCGGCGAAGGCGCTGACAAGCATGAGCAGGGTGGAGCCGGGGAGGTGGAAATTGGTGATGAGACCCTGGACCACGCGGAGCCGGTAGGGGGGGTAGATGAACAGTCGCGTGCGCCCGCGAACGGGCTGGATTCGTCCGTCGTGCCAGGAGGCCACGGTTTCGAGGACGCGGACGGTGGTCGTTCCCACGGCGAAGATGCGGCGTCCTTCATCCCGGGCGGCTTGCAGGATGCGTGCGGTTTCCTCGGAAAGCTCGAAGCGCTCTTCGTGCATGACGTGATCTTCGACGCGGCTGACGCGCACCGGGGCGAAGGTTCCGAGTCCAACGTGCAGGGTGACAAACGTGATTTGGACTCCGCGCGATCGGAGCGTGTCCAGGAGCTCGGGGGTGAAATGGAGTCCGGCGGTGGGCGCGGCGGCGGATCCGGGCACCCGTGCGTAAACGGTCTGGTAGCGGTCGCGGTCGAGGACCTCCTCGGCGCCGTCGGCCCGTTGGATGTACGGTGGCAGGGGCATGTGACCGAGGCGGTCCAGCTCCTGGAGCAGCTGATCGGTGCCGTGGAAGCGAAGGGTGTGTTCGAATCCGTCTCCCTTGTCCACGACCTCGGCCCAGATGGAGGTGGGTTGTCCTTGGAGATCCAGCACGGTGATGCTGGTGCCGCGGCGGGCGCGTTTGCCCGGGCGGACCAGGGCGCGCCAGAGGTTGGGCCCGTTCTCTTCCAGCAACAGGATCTCGAACGCCCCGCTGGTGCGCCGGTTCCGGCCGTGGAGGCGCGCGGGGATGACGCGGCTGTCGTTAAGGACGAGCACGTCGCCGGGCCGCAGGTATTCGGGGAGGTCCGTGAACCGCCGGTGTTCGCGCCGGCCGGTCTGCCGGTGAAGGACCAGCAGACGGGAGGCATCGCGGCGGTCGGCCGGCCGCTGGGCGATCAGTTCCGGGGGCAGGTCATAGTGAAAGTCTTCCACGCGCATTCGACGGTGTGGAGGGTAACCGCGGGATTCGCACCTGGGAAAGTCCGGGAGAGCCCGGCCCGCTTCCGGCGTGGAGAGGCGGAAACCGGCGCATCGGGGACGAACCGCGCGCCGGTCGGAACACGAACCGGTCCTGCGGCGGGCCGGAAGGGCCGGTTCTCCCGCCGCAGGGCCGGGCGATAAGGACCTTACGCTGGAACGGCGGCTTCCTTGATGATCCAGTCGTAACCCCTGGCTTCAAGGTCCAGAGCCAGTTGACGGTCGCCCGACCGGACGATGCGCCCGTCCACGAGCACGTGGACGTAGTCGGGGATGATGTAGTTGAGCAGGCGCTGGTAGTGCGTGATGACCAACTGGGCATTGTCGGACCGTTTGAGCTTGTTGACGCCGTTGGCCACGATCTTCAGCGCGTCGATGTCCAGACCGGAGTCGGTTTCGTCCAGGATGGCCAGCTTCGGATCCAGCACGGCCATCTGGAAGATTTCGGCCCGTTTCTTTTCGCCTCCGGAGAACCCTTCGTTGACGGAGCGTTTCAGCAGTTCCTCGGGCAGGTCGAGCAGCTTGACCTTTTCCTTGACCAAGGCGAGGAACTCCATGGCGTCGAGTTCGGGCAGACCCTTGTGTTTGCGGATCTCGTTCAGGGCGGCCTTGAGGAAGTAGGTGGTGTTCACCCCCGGAATCTCCACGGGGTATTGAAAGGCCAGAAACAGGCCCTCGCGGGCACGTTCCTCGGGGTCCATCTCCAAGAGGTCCCGACCGCAGTAACGGACCTCGCCGCCGGTGATCTCATAACCTTCGCGGCCGGCGAGGATGGCGGCCAGTGTGCTTTTGCCGCTGCCGTTGGGCCCCATGATGGCGTGCACTTCACCGGCGCGAATGGTGAGGTTCACGCCTTTGAGGATCTGCTTGCCCTCGACACCTGCCTTCAGGTCAACGATTTCCAGAATCGGTTCTCCAGCCATGGTTGTCTCGCTTTGCCCGGTGCTTTCCGCCGCGGCCCCTGTCTGGTGGAACGGGCCGGTGCGAACCGCCGGGCGGTTGTTTCGAGTCTGATTCAGCTTGCTGCCTCTGCGCGCACGTCCCGATCAGCCGGGTCCACGGCCGGTTTCGGGCGGCTGCAGGACCCCGATTTTGGCACAGGAAAGCAGTCGGTGCAAATCCCGGCGCGGCCCGGGCGCGGATTTTGAGGCTTTCCCGATCAGCGCGCCGGGTTCAGCGGTGACGGCACCCTGGCGGGGGAGCTCCCGGATGGCCCGTTGCAACCCGGTGTCGAGGTGGAGGCGGCCGCTTTGTCGTTGCCGGGTGCGGAGGCGGCCTTGCGCGCGGCCGAGAGGTGTCCACGGCCGATGGAACAGCCGTTGAACGCCTGGACCTTTGCGCCGTCCGGACACGGTTTGGGCCGGGGCCGGAGATTGTAGACGAGATTCTTCCAATGATCGCCCGGCTGGTAGCTGGTGCCCAGGGCGCCGCTGGGATCGTACCCGCAGTGGACCATGCAGTTTTCGCAGCGGGGGTCGCGGGCCACGCCGTTGACGACGCCGTATTTTTCCCAGTCCACCTTTTCGAGCATCTCGGCGTAGGTGGGGTAATGGGCGTCGGTGATGAGGTAACAGGGGGCCTTCCATCCCTTGATGTTGTAGGTGGGAATCGCCCAGGCGGTGCAGGTCAGTTCGCGCAGGCCGGCCAGGAATTCCTGGTAGACGGGCGTGCCCAAGAGGTTGAATCGGCGGCCCCAATCCAGGATGCGGGCGAACTTCTGCCGTGTTGCATCCCGGGTGAGGAAGAAATCGGCGGGGTTCTTGCCCAGCCGGCGGATCATGTCCTTCTTGGCGGCGTCGTAGTCGTAGCCGGGCGAGATGGTGTGTCCGTCCACGCCCAGCCAGGAGAAGAATTTGAACATGTCCTCGATTTCCTGGACGTCGGTTTCCCGGTAAACCGTGGTATTGGTGGCCACCTGGAAACCGAGTCGTTTGGCCAGCCGGATGGCGGCCACGCATTCGCGGAACACGCCTTCGCGTTCCACGATCAGGTCGTGGGTGTACTCCAGGCCGTCAATGTGGACGTTCCAGTAAAACCATTTGGTCGGCCGGATGACGGGGCGGTTGTCGGTTTTACCCTTGCGGATGGTGTCCCGCTGGGCGGGGGTGATCAGCTCCTCGGCCACCAGTTGTTCGAGGAGCGGTTCCCGGGCCGGGCTGTGCGTGGCGGCCAGGTAATCACAGAGCTTGCGTCGCATGAAGACGCCGTTGGTGCAGAGGTAGACGATGCGCCCCTGCCGTAGCAGCCCTTCCACGAGTTCCTCGATCCGCGGATAAATGAGAGGTTCACCGCCGCAGATGGAGACCATGGGAGCGTCGCACTCGGCGGCCGCGGCCAGGCAGCGTTCCAGCGGGACCATGTCCTTGAGACTGGTGGAGTACTCACGGATGCGGCCGCAGCCGGTGCAGGTGAGGTTGCAGGTGTGCAGCGGTTCGAGCTGGAGCACCATCGCGAAGCGCGGGGTTCGCTTCAGTTTGTGCTTCAGGATGTGCCCGGCGATTTTCAGGGTGAGTGCAAGGGGAAAACGCATGGGTGTGAATCAGCTCAGAGATGCCACCTTGTCGGCGTTGGCGCCCGGGGGTGTGTCCGGCGCAGGATGCGCGGGCGCCTCCTGCTGGATGAACCACATCGGCGAGACGGGCACGTTGGCGTTGAACCCGCCGCAGCCCGTTCCCACCCAGAGCACGAGGCACAGCCCGGGCAAAATGAACTTCAAAAGGCCCTTTCGGTTCACGTGAAGCCAACTATAGAGCCGACCGCCCCTGCTGCAACCTTGAACTGGCGTGCGGCGTGCGGACACCGTGCCCGCCGGGAACAGTTCGACCGCGCGTGCGGTCCCCGTGCGACGCGGTTTGTCGGGCCCGCGGTCGGGACACGGGCGGGTACAAACGACTGGTGACGAACCTCGGCGGTCGGTGGGGCATATGCCGTGCGGTTGCCCGCCGTGGTCGGTGCATGCACAGACCGTCACGCCGGGGGGCGGACACGGTCAGAACCCTTTCCGCGTCAGGCGGTTTGGCCGGGTGGGGTGTCGGGGTCTGACTGATGAGCCTTTTGGTCTGGAAAAGCGAGGGCCTCTGCTCACGTGTTTCCCGGGCTGGTATGGAGGGGATGCGCGGCCTTGTTATGTCGGCCCCTGCGTGGAGCCATTGGTGGCCGGGCAACCGTGCCGGGCCGGGGCGGGCTCGGGAAAATGGGCTTGACGATTGTTCGAAAAGCACTTGACCGGGTCGGTTCATCAGGACTAAAAGGGCGATGCACCAAACGCAAGCGGCCGGGAACACACACTTATGACTGTTACCAAACGGGATCTTGTCCTTGCCATTTCCGACAAGCTGGACAGGCACCAGCAGGAGGTGCAGGACGTGGTCCAAGCGGTCCTCGATCAAATGTTCGAGGCCCTCGCGCGCGGGGACAAAATCGAGTTGCGGGGATTCGGCGTGTTCGAAGTGAAGATTCGCAAGGCACGCGTCGGCCGCAACCCTCACCAGCCGGAGCGGGACATCCCCATTCCGGCCCGCGCCGTAGTCCGGTTCAAACCGGGCAAGGACCTGCGAGAAGCGGTGCTCAAGCTTACGCCGGGCCAGGCAAGTCCCTCTACTGATTGACCTTGCGCCGCGACATGACGTCCTGGCCGGTGGCGGTTGTCGGGGAGCGATCTCCGGCGGGGATTCAGGAGAGGGTTTCGAGCCTGCTTGGCGGGCAGCTTGGCATGGGCGCGGGGTAGTCGTCTGGTCCCCGGCACGGGGGTGTCTTGTTTCATTGCCCGGGGCCGGGCCGGTGGGTGGCGGACGATTTTGCGCCACCTGTCAGGGCGGGCCGTGCATCGGACGGACGGGCGGAGTCCCCGGAGCGGCGGCGAGCCCGGGCGGTTTTCCGGTGTCGCGGCCGGGCCGGATCGGCGGAGCATGGTCCAATGCACCGTTGTTCGGGCGGGGGCAGGGTGTTTTCGATTCCCGCGGGACTGGCCGGGTCGTAAGCTCTGCGCTCGCTATGGAACGATTGCCGGGATTTCGTGATTTTTATCCGGAACCGGTTCCGTCCGGGGACGCGCTTGCCTGGAGCGCCAGCCTGCGCGAGCACATCCACTCGACCTGGCGCCGTGTGGCGCACCGGTACGGTTTTGCGGAGTACGACGGGCCGCCGCTGGAGCCTTTGGAGCTGTACAAGGTCAAGAGCGGCGAGGAGATCGTTCAGCAACTTTATCATTTCGTGGACAAGGGGGATCGGGAGGTGGCGCTGCGGCCGGAGATGACCCCCACGTTGGCGCGGATGGTCGCCAGCCAGGCGCGGCAGTACAAGAAGCCGCTGAAGTGGTTTGCCATCCCTCAGTTGTTCCGGTACGAACGGCAGCAGAAGGGGCGGTTGCGGGAGCACTTCCAGTTCAATGCGGACATTGTGGGGGAGTCGGATCCGGCCGCCGATGCGGAGGTGATCGCCCTGCTGGTGGACACGCTACGGGCGTTCGGTTTTCAACCGGCCGACGTGGTGGTGCGGATCAGCAGCCGGCAAGCCTGGCAGGAGTTTTATCGCCGGCACACGCCCGCGGAGCTTCAGGGTCCGGAGCGGGAGTATGCGTTTTACCAGGTGATTGACAAATGGGAACGCACGCCTCCTGAGGAAACGCGCAAGAAGCTGATGGAGCTCGGCATCGGCTGGGAGAGCGTGGAGAGGTTTTTGCAGGAGTCGGTGCCCACGCAGGAACTGACGGCTGTCCTGGAGAACCTGCGTGCGCGCGGGTTGTCGGAGTACGTGCAGGTGGACTACCGGGTGATCCGCGGGCTGGCCTATTACACCGGCATAGTATTCGAGGCGTTCGATCGGCAAGGCCGGTTCCGGGCGATCGCCGGCGGCGGACGATACGATCATCTGATCCGGTTGATCAGCGGCGGCCGGGTGGATCTGCCGGCGCTCGGTTTCGGCATGGGCGACGTGGTGCTGGCGGAACTGATCCGGGCCCGCGGCCTGGCGCCCGCGCCGCCGCCGCGGGTGCAGGTCTTCTGCCTCGTGGAGGACGAATCGCTCCGGGCCCCGACCCTGCCCCTGGTGCAGCAGCTTCGCGACGCGGGTTTGGCGGCCGACCATCCGCTGGGGCCCGAGAAACCGGACAAGCAGTTCAAACGCGCGCGGGATGCCGGTGCAAGATTCGTGGTGAGCCTGGCGCGCGACCCGGATGGCACGATCCGGGCGCAGGTCCGGGATCTGCAGACACGGACTTCGACGGTGTGTGAACCGGACGGCGTGTTGGGCCGGATCCGTGCGGCTTTGGCCGGGGCAGGCGAAACGGTGGGAAGCCAACCAGGGGATGGATCATGAACGAGGATCGGTGCAGGCCGGGCCCGAGGCTGTTCCGGGTCGTGGGGCGGTTGTTGACCTGGGGCCTTGCAATCTGGGTGGGAAGGCTTGCCGCCGGGGGAGAGCGCGATCTCCTCGCCGGGTTCGATTTTCAGGATCCGGCGGTCGTGAGTGAATGGGAACCGACGCACGATCTGGCGCCGTTGCGACAGGTGGCCGGAGGGATGGAGATGCAGATCACGGGGTCCGATCCGTATTGTGCCGGGCCGCGATTGCGACTGCCGCGCACCACCCCCGTGTGGCTGGAGGTACGGTTGTGGTCCGAACAGGGTGGGACCGCACAGGTCTTTTACTTCACGGACCAGGCGCGGGAAGAGGATTCCGTGCGGTTCGACGTGCCGGCCGGGCGCTGGCACGAGGCGCGGTTGCCCCTGCCGCCGCTGGCGCCGGAGACGCGGTTCCGGTTCGATCCGCCCGGCACCGCGGGCCGCTGCGTGTTGGCGTACCTGAAGGTCCGGGAGCGGCGGGTCCCGCAGGCGCCGGAATGGCCGGTCCCGGAGGAACCGCGGTTGGCCCCACCGGTCCGGGAGATCGGGCAGGGCCCCTTGCGGCTGCGGCACGGTCAGGCCGGCCCGGGAGATTTCGAGCTGTGGGTGAACGGGGTGCGGATGGGTTTCGGTCATACCCGTGCCCTGGTGGGCTGTGAGGTCGGAGGTCGGACGCGGTGGTTTTCGTGGTCCTCCGATGCTGGTGCGGCTTCCTCGGGTGCGGCGGGGTCATCGAACCGTTCGACCGTTTCGCTGCAGCCCGTCGGAGGCGGGAAGGGGCTGAGACTGCAGGCGCGGTTTCGGGATCCGGATGGCGGGACATGGACGATGGAGCAGACCTTCGTGGGCGTGGGGGAGGGAACGATACGCGTGGCGGTGCGCGTGGCGTGTGATCGGGACCGGCAGGTGCTGCACCTGCCGCTGCTGTGGATCGTGGCCGGTCCCGGCGCCTTCGGCACGCACAAACAACAGGGGTTGTTTGCGGGGCTGGAGTATCTGGAGGACGAACCCAGCAGTTCCACGGCAGACCTGTTGCCTCCGGCGTCGGATCGTCAGGTGCCCGACGCGGTGAAGTGGACGATCCCTCTGGTGGTGGTGGTCGCCCGGGACCGGTACCTGGGCGTCCTGTGGGAGCGGGCGGGCGACGAGGTTGCCGCGGTGTTCGATTCCCCGGACCGGTTCTTCGGCAGTGGCGGCCATTTGATGGGGTGGATTCATCCGGGCTCGGACGGGCGGATTCGGGATGAGTCCAGCCTGCTGCCATACGGCCCGGTGGAACTGCGTGCGGGCCGGCCGGTGGAATGGCGGGGATGGATTCTGGGGGGAGAGGCTTCCACGGTCGTGCCGGCGCTTCGGCATGCGATGGGCGTGATGGGTTGGCCGGCCCCGCCCGAGCCGGGGTTGGCAGCCGGGGAGTACTTTCGGCTGGTTGCCCGCGGCTGGTTGGAGTCGGACATCCGGGTGGGCGACCTTTACCGGCACGCTGTCTGGCCGGGGTTCCCGCCGCAGCCGGCGGCCGACGCGGCGTGGACGATGAAATGGCTGGCCGGCCGGGTGGACGATCCGGAGCTGGTGCGGCGGTTGAAAGAGGCGGCCCGCGGGGCGGTGGCGCGCGTGCCGGCGGGGCGACGCAACCAGCACCAGATCGGTCATGTGCGCTGGCCGTTGCCGGCGCTCGTGTTCGGAGACGTGATGGCCGAGGTTCGCAACGCGGCCGAACAGGCGCGGGCCTGGTTGCGGGAGTTCGAACCCGACGGTTCGCTGCCCTACCGGCCCCGGGCGGGTGGACCGGACCTGGGTCGGACGCACACCTCCCGGGAGGCGAGCGGGTTGATGGCCGAGCGGGTGGCGGCGGTCTTGGAGGCAGCCCTGTGGACGGGCGACCCGGATCTGATTCCAGCCGCTCTGGAGAAGTTGGAGGTGTTGGACCGCAAATTCGGTGATGGCGTGCCGCGCGGGGCGCAGACATGGGAAATCCCGCTGCACACACCCGACATCCTGGCCGCGGCCCATCTGGTTCGGGCTTTCGTGCTGGGATACGAGCTCAGCGGGGAACAACGTTGGCTGGAGCGCGCGCGTTACTGGGCCTGGACCGGTGTGCCGTTTGTCTATCTGACGGAGCCGTGCCCGGGCCGCGTGGGTTTGTACGCCACCATCCCCGTCTACGGAGCGACCGGCTGGCGTGCACCGGTCTGGTTGGGCCGGCCGGTTCAGTGGTGCGGGCTGGTTTATGCGGATGCCCTGTGGCAACTGGCCAGGTGGGATCCGGCAGGTCCGTGGGAGCGTCTGGCCCGGGGAATCAGTTTCAGCGGCGTGCAGCAGACCTGGCCGGCGAACGATCGCGCGCGCGGCGGGTTGCTTCCGGATTTCTTCCTCTTGAAGGAGCAGCTCCGGGACGGACCGGCCATCAACCCGGCCACCGTGTTGCTGCCGGCCATTCGTGCGTATGATGCGCCCGTTCCGTACACGCGGGAGGTCCTGCGCCCGGCGGGATTGCGCGTGCACGTGCCCGGCCGGCTTTTCGTGGAAGAGGATCAACCGGACCGGCTCCTGTTGCGGATCGAACCGTGGCCGGAGGAACGGTGTTGGGTGCTGATACACGGTTGTCGGCGCCTGCCGGAAGTCCGGTCCAACGGAGAACCCTGCGTGCTGGCGACCGGTGAAAACTGGGAACCAAACGGCGGGCGGCTGGTTCTTTCCGTGCACGGGGTGACCAGGATCGAGTTGCGCGGCTGGCGTTGAAGTGGTCGGGACCTCCGGACGGGCCCTTTCGGCGGGTGCGGATCCGCCGTCGGGTTGGCAGCGGTGCCGCCACGGCGTGCAAGGGGGGAAGGGATGGGCGGAATTGCGGCTGCGCTGTGGCGGGAGGCAGTCTAATTTGGGGGCGAGCTATGACACAGGGCTTGTGCGTGTTCGTGGGAGGGGGGCTGGGCGCGCTTTGCCGCTGGTGGGTGTCCGGTTGGGTGGCGGCGCGTGTGGGAGAGACGTTTCCCTGGGGGACGATGGTGGTGAACGTCACCGGGTCGCTTTTTGTGGGTTTCCTGGCGGGCCTGTTGAGTCCCGAAGGACGATGGTGGGCCCCGCCCGAGGTGCGGGCCTTCCTGATCCTGGGCTTTTGCGGCGGGTACACCACGTTTTCGTCGTTCAGTCTGCAGACGCTGACACTGTTGCAGGACGGCCAGTGGTGGGACGCGGCCGGCAACGTGGTGTTGTCGGTGTGGCTCTGTCTGGTGGGCGTGTGGATCGGCCATGCCCTGGGTGTGTGGCTGCAAACCTGGAGGGGTTGAGAACCATGCAACTGCCCGAGGACGCTGTTTTGTTGAGGATCTTCGTGGGGGAGAGCGATCGGTGGGAACACCGTCCGCTGTACGAGGCGATTGTGCTGAAGGCGCGGGAGATGCATCTGGCCGGTGCCACGGTCCTGCGCGGGCCGATGGGTTTCGGCAAGTCCAGTCGGTTGCACACGGCGAAGATCCTGAGGTTGTCCATGGACCTGCCCGTGGTCATTGAGATCGTGGACGGGGAAGAGAAGATCCACGACTTCCTGCCTGTTTTGGAACCGATGATGCAGGGCGGGCTGGTGACGCTGGAAAAGGTCAAGGTGATCCACTACGAGGCCGGCTCCGGCGGGTCCGGTACCTCGGCGGACCGCCCCCGGAACCGCTCCGAAGGCGCCTCGCCATGAACGGACGATTCGGCAAAGAGACGGACGGCCGCCCATCGCGAGGATGGATCCTCGTCGTGATGGCGATGCTGGCAGGAGTCGTGGGCGCGGAGGGAGAAACGCTTCGTGTCTTCGCCGGCGCGGCAGCCAAGCCACCCCTTGAGGAGATTGCCCGCCTGTATGGAAAGAAGACCGGGGTGGAGGTGGAGCTGGTGCTGGGCGGGTCGGGCACGGTGCTTGCGCAGATGCGACTGGCGCGCGAGGGCGATGTGTATCTGCCGGGCTCGTCCGACTACATGATCCGCGCGCGGCGCGAGGGGTTGGTCCGGCCGGAGACCGAGCGTCAAATCGCGTGGCTGGTTCCCGTATTGACGGTGCCCAAGGGCAATCCTGCCGGCATCCGGACCTTGGAGGACCTGACGCGACCCGGTGTCCGGGTCCTGCTGGCCCAACCGGAGACGGTCTGCCTGGGGGCGTATGCGGTGGAGATCTTCGAGCACTCGCTGTCCCCGGCGCAGTGCGCCGCGTTGCGCCGAAACATCGTGAACCACACCGACTCCTGCGAACGCACGGCCACCGCGGTGGCCTTGAAGCTGGCCGACGCCACCATCGGATGGCACGTGTTCGAACACTGGCTGCCGGACCGCCTCGAGACGGTCCGGCTGCCGGCCGTGCAGGTGCGCAGGGTGGGGTATCTGGCCGGGGCCGTGGGCCGGTACAGTGTGCGTCCGGCCGGGGCGGAGGATTTCCTCCGGTACCTTACCGGGCCCGAGGCCCGGCCGGTGTGGCGGAAGTACGGCTATTTCGAGAGCCCGGAGGCGGCGTGGCGTTGGTTGGGGGCGGAACGGCCGGTGGGCGGTGAGTATGAAGTGCCGCGGTCCTGGCTCGCTCCGTGAAATGATGAACGACGCCGGCATCGGTGGGAGCCCCTCGGACCGGGAGCGGCCCGGCAGCCAGGGGCGTCGCTCGTTTGCGCCGACCGTGCTGGCGGCCTGGGCCGTGCTGGTGGTTTACGCCGGTTTGATCGCGGCCGCGCTGACGTTCGTGGAGCCTGGCGGGCTGCGGTCGGTTCTGAGTTCTCCCCGAACCTGGTATTCGGTGCGTCTGTCCCTGGCGGCGGCCACGGCGGCATCGGTCTTGGGGCTGCTCTGCGCGCTGCCGGCCGGTTATGCGCTGTCGCGACACCGGTTTCGCGGGCGGGGCTGGGTGGAAACGGTGCTGGAGCTGCCCATGGTGGTTTCACCCGCGGCGCTGGGTGCGATGCTGCTCATGGCGTTCAGTCACCCAGCGGGCCAGTGGTTGCAGGAGCACGGGGTGCGTTTTGTGTTCACCGTGGCCGGGGTGGTTCTGGCGCAGTTCGTGACGGTGCTGGGCATGATGGTGCGACTGGCCAAGACCGCCTTCGACGGTGTGCCGGTCGAGCTGGAAACGGTGGCCCGGACACTCGGTGCCTCGCCTGCGCGCGTGTTTCGGACCGTTACGCTGCCGCTGGCGCGACGGGAGCTGGCGGCTGCCCTGGTGCTGGGCTGGGCCAAGGCACTGGGCGAGTTCGGAGCCACGATCATGATCGCCGGCACCATGGCGATGCGGACCGAGACGCTCCCGATTGCGGTGTACCTGCGGTTGTCAGCGGCCGACCTGCCGGGTGCGGCGGCGCTGATCGTGTTGCTGGTGATCGCGGGGCTGGGGGCTTTGATCTGTGTGCGGTGGTTGTCGGGTGGGAGGTCGCATGCTTGAGGTGCGGGAGCTGACCGTTTGCGCGGGAACGTTTCGTCTCCGGGAAGTTTCCCTGAGGGTGGAACCCGGTCGGTGCCACGCGGTGCTGGGCCCGTCCGGCTGCGGCAAGACGACCCTGCTGCATGGCGTCCTGGGTCTGCGCCCGGTGGAGTCGGGTTCGGTGACCCTGAACGGGCGGGAGATCACCCGCTGGCCCGTGGAGCGCAGGGGCATGGGTTACGTGCCGCAGGAGTTGGGACTGTTTCCCCACCTGACCGTGCGCGAAAACATCCGGTATGGCCTGGAAGCCAGGGGCTGCCGGGGAGCGGAGTGGGAAAGGTGGATGGAGGAGCTGGTTGACGTCACCGGTCTGGGCGGCCTGCTGGATCGGCGGCCGAACCAACTTTCCGGAGGCGAACGGCAGCGGGTGGCCCTGGTGCGGGCACTGGCATTCCGACCGAAGCTGGTGCTGCTGGACGAACCCTTTGCGGCTTTGAACGAGAGTCTGCGGCGCGAATTGTGGTGGCTGTTGCGGACGCTGCAACATCGGCACGGGCTGACCGTGCTGCTGGTGACGCATGACCTGGCCGAGGCGTATGTGCTTGCCGACCGGGTGACCGTGCTTCTGGAAGGCCGCGTGATCCAGCAGGGTGACAAGGCGGCTGTGTATGGACGGCCGGCAGCACCCGCGGTGGCACAGTTCCTCGGGGTGGAGACACTGCAACCAGGGAGGGTGCTCGCGGCCGGTCAGGGCCTGGTGACGGTGGAGGTGGGCCGGGCGAGGCTGCAGGCGCTGGGCGACGCCCAACCGGGCGAGTCGGTCCTGGTGAGCATCCGGGCCGAGGATGTCCTGCTGGCCGGGGAGGCGGGGGGCGGATCGAGCGCCCGCAACCGGTTGCCGGCGCGTGTGCTGCGGGTGGACCCGGGGCATCCGCTCTGGCGGGTGGAACTGGACGCCGGTTTCCCCCTGACGGCCCTTGTCACACGGCCGGCGTGCGAGGAACTGGGTCTGGCGCCTGGACAGTCGGTGCAGGCATGGATCAAGGCCCCGGCGGTGCATCTGATCCGGGCCGAGGCGTGCGGGCGCGGCGAATCAGGGTTGTTCCGAACGGGCGGCCGGGCCCTGCTCAGCAGAGGGCCGGAAGGATGATCACGGCGCCGTCGCTTGCCCTGCCGGCGCCGTTCGAGTCGGGCGAACCGGTTTTGCCATTGCGCGGAGGGCGGCGGGCCTTTCAATTTGCAGAAGTCTTCTGGAAACGCCGGCGTGGCGCATTTGCCGGTGGACCGGGTTGGCGGGGAAAGTTGGCGCGTGCGAGGCGAACATCCAGGCGCGGCGGGTGAAAAAGCGGGCCGGTGGCAGGCCGGGTGGCATGGCCCTGCCGGGCGCGCCTGGCTGGCGCTGGTGCTGGTGTTGGCGCTGGGCCTGGTGTTTCCGGCCGACGGCGCCTTCCATCAGTGGGCGACCCACCGGGATGCGCTCCGGCAAAGTTCGGTTTACGGCATTCTGGCCTGTGGCCTCACGGTGGTGATCCTGAGCGGGGGCATTGACCTTTCGGTGGGCAGCGTGCTGGCGCTGGTGGCCGTGGTGACGGCGCGGCTGGCGATCCACCTCGGCTGGCCCGCGTGGCTGGTGGTGACGACCGCTCTGGCGGTGGGCGCGTTGCTGGGTGGTGTGAACGGATGGCTGACTGCGCGACTGGGACTGCAGCCGTTCATTGCCACGCTGGCGACGATGGTCTTCGCCCGCGGACTGGCCAAGTGGAGTTCGGGCGGGATGAAGGTGTCCACCGCGGTGCCGGAGCTGGACGGTTCCTTTCGGTACCTGGAAGTGCCGGCGCTGTTCCGGTGGATCGACACGCGCGTGTTGGGGGGCAATCTTTCGGTGGTCACGATCCTTTTTCTCGCTTGCGCGGTGCTTTGCGGGATGTTGCTGGGCCGGCATGCCTGGGGCCGGTGGTGGTCCGCCATCGGCGGCAACGAGGAAGCGGCCCGACGCTCGGGCGTGCCGGTGGTGCGGATGAAGGCGGGGGCGTACGTCCTGAGCGGTTTGTTGGCTGCCGTGGCGGGCATCTGCCAGGCTGCGCAGGAGCAACAGGGGGACCCCGAAACGGGCGCGGGGTACGAACTGATCGCCATTGCCATGGTGGTCATGGGAGGGACGAAACTCACCGGCGGCGAGGGCGGGATCGGGCGGACTTTGCTGGGTGTGCTGACCGTCGGTTACCTGGAAAAGATTCTGAGCATTCATGCCGTTCCGGAATCCGGCCGGCTGATGTTGATGGGGGTCCTCATTGTGCTTGCGGTGTTGACCCAGGGGTTGGGCAGACGTTGAATCACGGCGGGGCGGGCCTCCCGAGCCGGCTCCCGAGCGCATCTACGAGCCATGAATCATCGGATTGGATTGCGGGCAGCTCGTGGTCTTGCCGTTGTCCTTCTGCTGGCGGCGTTGGCGGGCTGTGACCGGCCGGCGTCCGTTTCTCCCACAGACACCGGAGGGGACCGCGCCGCGCCCCGCGTGTTCACCATCGGCATGAGCCAGTGCAATCTGGGCGAACCCTGGCGCGTGCAGATGAACGCCGACATTCAGGCCGCGGCGGCCCGACATCCGGAGTTGCGGGTCATCTTCAAGGATGCCCAGAACGATACGCTGCGCCAGCGCGCACACGTGGAAGAGTTCATCAACGCGCGGGTGGACCTGCTGATCATCAGCCCGAAGGAAGCGGCGCCGCTGACGGAGCCGGTGGCCCGGGCGATGGAGGCCGGGATTCCGGTGATCGTGCTGGACCGGGCGGTGTTGGGCGATCGCTATACGTGTTTCATCGGAGCCGACAACGTGAGGATCGGCCGGGCCGCCGGTGAATGGATCAAACGCCGGTTGGGCGGCCGGGGTCGCGTGGTGGAACTGAAGGGCCTGATGACCTCGATTCCCGCCCAGGACCGGCACCGCGGGTTTCGCGAGGCCATCGCAGGCACGGAGATCGAAGTGGTCTTCGAGGCGGACATGAAATGGCTGGAACCGGAGGCGCGGCGGGAGATGGAATCTGCCCTGGCCCGGTTTCCGAAGATTGACCTTGTGTATGCGCACAACGATCCCGGCGCGCACGGTGCGTGGTTGGCGGCGCGGGCCGCCGGTCGGGAAAAGGAGATGCTGTTCGTGGGCATTGACGCCCTCCCGCACGAGGGCGTGGCTTATGTGCGCCAGGGGATCCTGGACGCCACATTCCAATACCCAACGGGCGGCGAGGAAGCAGTCGAAACCGCCCTGCGCATCCTGCGGGGTGAACCGGTGCCGAAACGCATCGTGCTGGGATCGCGGGTTTTCGACCGGACCAACGTGGAGCGCGGGGGTGACCCGTTGCCCTGACGGGAGGCACCCGGCGCCCGGAAGAACGGAACCTGCAAAGACCTGTTTGGGGACCATGAAAACCAAGCGTGTCAAACGGATCGGAACCGGGCCCAATCGGGACCGGACGGTGGTGCTGGTGGCCAGCGGAGATCTGCGGCTGTCGGCCAATCAGGTCTGTTGGCCCGCCCAGGCGGCCATGGAAAAGGCGCTCACCACCGCCATCGAGGCCGAGGGATACCGGGTCGTGCGCGGCCATCCGTACAAACGGCAGTTGAAACACGGCTTCATCGCCTCGCAACGCGAAGGGCTGGAGGTGTTCCGGCAGATTGACCCGGACGCACCGCTCATCGTGGCCGAGGCGGTCTGGCAGTATTCCCATCATGTGCTGCCGGGACTCACGACCCATCGAGGACCGATCCTGACCGTGGCGAACTGGTCGGGCCAGTGGCCCGGCCTGGTGGGCATGCTGAACCTCAACGGATCGCTGACCAAGGCCGGCGTGAAGTATTCCACCCTGTGGAGCGAGGATTTCCAGGACGACTATTTCCGGACCCGGCTGCGGGCCTGGCTGACCACCGGCCGCTGCGAGCACGACACCTCACACGTGGTGGAATGGGATCAGGTGAAGGTTCCGCAACAGGCACGCCGGATCGGGGAAAAGCTCGCCGCCGAGCTGATCCGGAACAAGGCGATCCTGGGCGTATTCGACGAGGGTTGCATGGGGATGTTCAACGCCATCGTCCCGGACGACCTGCTGCACGCCACCGGCGTGTTCAAGGAACGGCTCAGCCAGTCCGCCCTTTATTACGAGACCCTGCAGGTCGGTGACGAAGAGGCCCGTGCCGTCCGCGACTGGATGGAGAAACGAGGGATGAAATTCCACACCGGACCGGACGAGGCGACCGATCTGACGGACCAGCAGATCCTCTGGCAGTGCAAGATGTACATCGCCGCCGTGCGCATGGCGGATGACTTCGGCTGCGACGCCATCGGGATCCAGTACCAGCAGGGGCTCAAGGACCTCCTGCCCGCCAGCGATCTGGTGGAGGGCACGCTCAACAACACGCAGCGGCCGCCGGTCCGGTCCCGGGACGGCCGCCGCGTGTTGTTTGCCGGTCGTCCACTGGTTCATTTCAACGAGGTGGATGAATGCGCGGGGTTGGACGGTCTGATGACCGCGCGTGTGCATGCCGCGCTGGCCCAGCCGGTCGAGACGACACTGCACGATGTGCGCTGGGGCGACTGGGACCGTTCCGGAACGGTGGAGGATTATGTCTGGGTGTTCGAGATCAGCGGGGCGGCGCCCCCGGCCCATTTCATCGGTGGGTGGAAGGGTGCCGAGGGCTTTCGCCAGCCGCCCATGTATTTCCCCAAGGGCGGCAGCACCCTCCGCGGGATCTCCAAGCCAGGCGAAATCGTCTGGTCGCGGATCTACATCGCCGATGACGCGTTGCACATGGACCTGGGCCGCGCCAGGGTGGTGGCCCTGCCGCGATCGGAAACCGAACGGCGCTGGCAGGCGACCACACCGCAATGGCCCATCATGCACGCCGTGACGTACGGTGTCACCCGCGACCAGATGATGGCCCGGCACAAATCGAATCACATCCAGGTGGCCTACGCCCACAATGCGGAGGCGGCGGACCTGGCGCTGTTGACCAAGGCCAGCATGGCCTCCGCGTTGGGGATTCGCGTGCATCTCTGCGGCACGCGTGCCGGCGGCAAACCGTGGGCGTGAGGGGGACACGCGTGTCGGAGCGCCCGCCGCCGGCCATCGTCCGCGATCTGCGCGAGGCGTACCGCCGGGCCCGCGCGCGGTTCGGTCACCAGCACTGGTGGCCGGCGGAGACACCGTTCGAGGTTTGCGTGGGCGCCATCCTCACGCAGAACACGGCCTGGTCGAACGTGGAGCGGGCACTGGCGAACCTGAAGCGGGCCGGGCTGCTGGATCCGCGCCGGCTTTTCGCCCTTCCCGAGGCCGAGCTGGCGGAGTTGATCCGCCCGGCCGGCTATTTCCGTGTCAAGGCGCGCCGGTTGCGGGCCTTTCTCCGGGTTGTGGTGGAGGAATGCGCCGGGGATTTGGAACGGCTCTGGCGCGGACCCACGCCGGCGGTGCGGGCGCGGCTGTTGGAGATCCCCGGCGTGGGCCCGGAAACGGCCGACAGCATGCTGTTGTATGCCGGAGGACACGAGGTGTTCGTGGTGGACGCCTACACGCGCCGCATCTTCGGTCGGCATGGATGGTACGCCGGTAGCCCGGTATGGCTCCAGGGCCTGCGCGGGGCGGCGCCTCCTGCCGGCCAGGGGTCCGCCCGCGCACCGCTGCCGCTGCCGGACCGGGCCGAACCCGCTCTGAGTTACGAGGCCCTGCAGGCGCTCTGCCAGCAGGTGCTCAACCACAAGCGCGGTCCGGCGCGACTCGATTACTGGCAGGATTACCACGCCCAACTGGTCATGATCGGCAAACACTACTGCCGCACACGGCAACCGCGTTGCGAGGCGTGTCCCCTGCGGGACTTGCTTCCCTGCGCAGTCCGGGCGGGCGCCGATTGAAATGCCCGCAGTCCGTGAGGGAGGCGCCCAGCCCCTTCCACGGAAGCCCGCAGCGGCGGGTTGCCGGCTATTTCACGAGGGAGAGAATCTCCCTGAAAGCGGGCGCTTCGGCGGTCTGCAGCAGCTCGAACAGTGCCATCTCCACACAGGTGGGGCGGACGCCCAGGGACAGGAGCTTCGTCAGCGCGAGCTGCTTGTGCTCGGGCGACCGTGAGGAGACCGCGTCGGCGACGACTTCAACCGCGTATCCCTCTGCCTGCATGGCCACGGCGGTTTGATAGATGCAGACGTGCGTTTCGATGCCGGCCAACAGGACCTGGCGACAGCCCGTGGCCTCGATGGTGCGGCGAAAGCCGGGGTCGGCCCAGCAATTGAAGGTCATCTTGGCCACCGGCCGATGCCCCTCCAGGAGGGCGCGCAGTTCGGGCACGGTGGGGCCGAGTCGTTCGGGGTTTTGTTCCGCCCAGACCACCGGCAGGTTCAGGAGCTGTGCGCCCCGGATCAGTCGCCGGAGGTTTTCCACGAGCCGTTCGCGGTCGGACATCACCTGTGCCAGCCGCTCCTGTACATCAATCAGCGCCACCAGGGACGTGTGCGGGTTCAGCATGAGCCTCAGCATGCGCAACGGGCCCTGCGAGTGGAAGCCGGCAGAGCTGCCGCGGCGGGGCAGGGCGGGGCAAACCCCTGGACCGGTTGCGGGCGGCCGCGCGCCGGTGGTAAGGTGGGGAGCGGCAGACCGACCTGTGGGAGGTCAACTCATCCCGAGCCATGCAGTGGAGCGACACAGATTTGAGGTTCGTCGTCGAAACGGTTGTCACCCGGCGCCGGGACCACGACCGGATCGTGGAATTGGTGCGGGACAAGCCTGACCTGGTGGCGCCTCTGCTGGACGACCCGCGCCTGAGCGAACGGCTGCGGGACGAAAAAGAACCCCTGGCCCGCATCAGTCCGCGCCTGTTGTTCACGATCCTTCTCCGGCGCCTCCGGCTGGACCTCGCCGATCAGGGCATCGTGTACGAACGCGAGGGGGAATATCGGCTGCCCGTCTTCGCCGGTTCACAGGCCCGGGACCTTCTGGACGAGCCCGGCATGTTCGATTATCTCGTGGACCTGCTCTGCTCCTTCGTTCGGACCCACAGTGGCACGGTTTATTGGAAGGAACGCGGGCTTTGGCGCAAACGAAAGTTCAGTGACATGGACCTCGACGACATGGTGGCATTGTGCCACCTGGTGGCGCCGGAATGGCGCCCGCGCCTGTATCGCCGGATCGGTGACATTGCACTGTTCCTGAGCGGGGTGTTTCCCGACCACCTTACCCGGCTTTGGCGGGGTGTCCGGCGGCAGCTCCGCGACCGGCGGACGTTGGCCGACTACGAACGGGAAGGACGCTACTTCTACCGCCTGGCGGCCCAACAGGCTGAACCGGCTGCACCGGTGGCGGTGCTGGAACGGCTGGCTGAACAGTTCACCCTGGCGCGCGAGATTCTGACCACGTTGAGCGACCGCTACCTCCGTCCGCTGCGCGATCAGTACTTCGCCACGCCGAGCGCGTGAGGGTCTGCCCGGGTGACCCCGGGCCCGGTCCGCGGACCGCCGAGTCCACGCCGGCCCGTGCGGGCGTCGCCTTGTGCCCTCTCACGACCCGGATGGCGGAAGGTCCGACCGTCCGGGCCCGCAGGGTCGGAGGCAGGTCAAGGTCGGGGAACAGCGGCCGGAGGGATCAGCGGCCGGTGACCTCGACCGTTCGCCCGGGCCGGAGGAAATGCAACCACCGATGTCGGGCAGGGCGCCGGTAGATCCGCTCGAGCGCCAAACCGTACAGACGCAGTTGAGGTGCATACGTTCGCACCTTCGCGTCCAGCTCATCGTCACGAACGTCGTCGGTCTTGAAATCCAGCAGCCAGAGTTCCCCGGGCAGGATCACCGCCAGATCCACGGCGCCCTGGAGCACGACAAATTCCTCCGCCAGGTCGGGAAGGGGTTGGCCGCCGGCGATCTGGCGCAGTTCGTTCGCTTGCAGCCGGAGGGTGAATTCCAGCTCGCGCCGGACGGCGTGGCGGTGCTGGAGGATCCGACGGCCCACATCCGACTGCCAGAACCGGCCCAGGGCCGGAAAGTCCAGTGCCCCGGCCTCTTCCCTCGTGAGGCGCCCGGCCCGGACGAGTCGGTCGGCCTCGGCCCGAAGCAGGTCGGGGGTGGAGGCAGTGTCGAGGTTGAAGAATCGCAGGAACCGGTGGTGCGCGGTGCCGCGTTCCACCGCGGTGAGGGGCGGGACGGGGAAACGGCGTTCACGAGGACCCGCGGTGCGGAAGAGCACGGCCGGAGGTTCCTCTTCCGTCCATCGCCGTTGGGCGGCCGTGACGGAGGTTTTGGCCGGTTCGACCGTGGCACGTCGGTGGGGGTAATCGAGCTGGCGGAGGCGGGTGATCTCGCTCCAGAGGTTTTCCGTCGGAGCCTCGGCCCTTTCCGGGCTCTCCGTGGCCTCGCCGCGGGCCGCCGGACCCGTGGGTTCTGCGGCGGGTGAAGCCTTCAGGGTGCTCCTTTCTTCGGGGGTGATCCAGCGCCAGCGGAAAAGCGGTGCCCGGCCTTGTGGAGAGGTCCGTGCGGGCGCCAGCCCGAGTTCCGTGAAGACCGGCAGGAGCCAGTCCAGCGGCGAGCGCGCCTCGAGCAGGTGCGCGGGCGGGGGCTGCGGACCGGTTTGCGGTGCGGTGCGGCTCTGCGGTTGGCCCACCAGCAGCAGATAATCCCGGGCACGGGTGAATGCCACGTAGAGCAGCCGGATTTCCTCGCCAAGGTTTTCCTTGTGCTGGCGTTGTTGGGCCAGCCAGGATGCGAGACTGGGATAGGACCACCGGCCGTCGGGGGTGAGGATGCGCGAGGCCGGGCCGTAACGCTCGTCCACGATCACCTGCGCGTGGAGGTCCTGCACGTTGAAGGGCTTGCCGAGGTCGGCCACGGCCACCAGGGGGAATTCCAGCCCCTTGCTCTGGTGGATGCTCAGCAGACGAACGGCGTCCGTGCCCGGCTCGGGAGCAACTTCGGGCTCGGTCTCCGTCTCTTCCCAGGCCTCGATCCGCCGGAGAAAACCGGTCAGGCCCTCGCCGTGGATGCGGTCGAAGTCGCGGGCCAGTTCGAGACAGCGATCCACGTTCAGGCGGCGGAAACGCCCTGCCGGTTGGGATTCGACCCATGCGAGGTACCGGGTGTCGCTGAGGATGACTTCCAGACAGCGGCTGACCGACCCCAGCCGGGCCCACTGGCGCCAGCGGGCGTGCTGTTGTAGGAAATGCTGAAGTTTCCGGCGCAGGCTGTCTCCAACCGGGCTGCCGGCGGGGCCGGTCCCGTCCTCCTCCAGCCAGCGCCGCAGTCGCTGCCATACGGGCAGATCGCGGCGGTGGGCGCAAACCCAGGCCATCTCGTCGAGGGTTAGTCCGACGATGGGCGATCGCAACACGGCCAGCAACGGCAGGTCCTGCAGGGGATTGTCCAGCAGCCGGAGCAGATTCAGAAGATCACTGACCTCCAGGGCGCCGAAGAATTCCTTGCGAGACACTTCCAACGGGACACCGGCAGCCTCGAACTGCTGCAGGTAAATCTCGCTTTTCGGTCCGGGCGATCGCAGCAGCACGGCCATGTCGGCGTACCGGATGGGCCGGGGCCGGCCGGTTTCCGGATCCCGGACCTGGAACCCCTGCTCGCGCAGCTCGCGCAGGCGCCGGGCCAGCCAGAGTGCCTCTTCCTCGGCCCGGCTCAGTTCAGCAATTGCATCGGAGTCTTCTGCGGTTTCCCCGGAGTCTCCTGAGGCCGGATTTCGAGGAACGTTGGTCCCGGGCGGTTGCCACAGGCAGATCTCGACGGGCGGCTCGCCCCCCGATGATGATTCGCCCGGACCGGGGGCCGTGGACCCGTCGGCGACGGGAGTGCCGGGCAGCAGCTGCGCGTCCTGTCCGTAACCGACTCCTCCCACGGCCTCTTGCATGATCCTCTCGAACACGGCGTTGACGAACTTCAGCAGGAGGGGAAGGCTGCGAAAGTTTTCCTGAAGGGGGATGACCCGTGCGCTCCTTTCTCCGGCCCAGCGCCTGGCGTAGCTTCGGAAGATGGCCGGGTCGGCACGTCGGAACCGGTAGATGCTCTGCTTGACGTCGCCCACGAGGAAACGGTTTCCCGGCTCGGAGCTGAGGGCCTGCAGAATGAGGTCCTGGGCCGGGTTGATGTCCTGGTACTCGTCCACGAATACCCAACGGAAACGCGCACGCAGGCGTCCAGCCAGGTCGGTCGGCCGGCCTTTTTCCCGGTCCCAGAGGAGGTCGAGCGCGAACTGTTCGAGATCGGAGAAGTCCAGCCAACCGCGTTCGCGTTTCCGTTCTGCCAGTGCCCGGGCGAATCTGCGCGTCAGCTCGAGCAGGGCCCGCATGGGCACCCGCATCTGTTGCCAATCGGTTGCCAGCGCGGATGCGCTGCCCTGCGGGCCCGTGGGGGTTCCGGATTCGCCGGCCCATCGGGCCAGGAGCTGGAGGTCTCTGATGCAGTGCCGAAGCTCCTCTTGATGCTTTTTGAGGATGCTGCGGTTGGAGAGGCCTTCCTCCAGGGATCGGAGGGCGTTCCGCGTGTAGCGGCGCCATGCGTCCAGACCTGCGGCGGGTGCGGGCCGGTCCGGTTGGGGGCCCGGCAGGCCGGAGAGCAGCAGCCGCGCCGCCGGATTGCCTGCGTTGGCGAGGGCTTCGATCCGCGCCTGCCAGCGTTCGCGCCAGAACTCGAAGGCTTCCGGCAGCCATTCCTGCCATTTCGTGGGATTCGGATCGTCCAGGTAGCTCGATTGCTCAGCCAACCATTGGTCCGGATCGGGGAGGCTGCGGATGTAATCATGGATTTCGAGCACCCGCTCGCGCAGCCGGCGTACGTCGGCGGCAAAAGTGTCGGTGAACAGCGCCCGTAACTGGTCGGATTCCCGGCCGGGTTCACCCAGGACCGCTTCCAGCACTTCATCGAACACCTCGTGCTGGAGCAGCCGGGCCTGCCCTTCCTCCAGGACGGTCAGGCGCGGGTCCAGGTCCAGTTCGGCGAAATGTTCTCGAATGAGGCGGTAACAGAAACTGTGCAGGGTGCCGATGGCCGCCGTGTCCAAGAGGGCCAGTTGTTCGTGCCAGAAGGGCGAATCCTCCTGCCGGGCGGTTTCCTCCAGGCGGTGTCGGATTCGTTCCCGCAGCTCCGCAGCAGCCGCTTCCGTGAACGTGACCACCAGCAGATCGGTCACCCGCGCCGGTTGCCTTGCCCTCTCGTGCGGGGTGCGGTCGGGCAGCAACAGGCGCAGAACCCTTTCCACGAGGGTGCGCGTCTTGCCGGTGCCGGCCCCGGCCATCACCAGGACATTGCCCGTGGCGGTGACGGCCTGTTGCTGGGCCGGGGTCAACCGGGGAGAAGCCGATCCCGAGGCATTCTGTGACATGGGGATCTACTGCAGGAGCACCCGCCAGAAACGGCTTGCTTCGTCGGGTGCCTGGCGGAGCAGCAACTGCGTCGAGTTGGTAAGGGTGACGGTCAAGACCTCCTCCCAGGGACCGCCGGCCACGTGGGTCGTTGTCTGGAGCCGGCACCGGGCGCCGGAAGGCCCTTCCACGCCAATCTCCAATGCATCGCCGGGCCGGCGGACCCACAGGCGAAGGGACGGTTGCAGTGCGGCGGGGTCGTCGCTCAGGTCCGGAATCCCGTCGTGATCCGCATCGTTGGCGTCGTACACGGACCAGGCCCAGGTGAAATAGTCGGGTTCCGTCGTGGAAGGATCGCCGTCGGCGAATTCGAAGAAGGCGGCATAGGTCTCGGGGGAATGTTCCATGCGAAAAAGATGGTTCGTGGAGAACGACCATGCCTCGCCGGTCTGGTTCGTCCAACTGCCCGGCAACAGCACCAGGTGATTCTGCGGCTCCGAGGGCGCGCGGACCAGGGAGCCGTGCCCCTCCCATCGGGCGGGTGCGGACCCCGTGCGCTCGGCCTCCAGGGAGAACCACACGTTCGACGCGGCGGTTTCATACCGGATGGTCCCACGGTATTCCCACAACTCGAACGAATGGGTGAACACCGCCAGGGATTGGAACGCGTTCATCTTGAAGTCCAGCACACAGGTGCCGACCGGGCTGCCGGCGGCGCGCGACCACCGTGCTTCGACAGCTCCCGATCCGTAGCCTTGAATCGCGTAGGTCCCAGGGCTCGTCGCCTGCACGGCCATTTCCACCTGAAAGAAATCCGGGATCCCATTGGCGTCGCCGTCAGCCAGTGGAAGCTCCAAAAGCAGGTTGCCGGAGACTTCTTCGAAAAAAGTGGTATCCGTGAGCGTCAACACGGCCGCATGGGTGTACGGCGCGGCCTGGAAGACCGGGAACAGCTCGCCATTGATGCCCGCGGGCAGCGACGAGAGGTCCAACTTGAAGAGGTCGAACGGTTCACTCCCCTGGTGGAACCGGAGCGAAAGACAGGCAAACCGAACCGAGGCGGTGTTCGCCCGTGCGTTCGGAATCCCCGCCAGGCCCGGGATGCAGGCGACGCAGAGCTGAAAGACGACCCGCAAACGGCCGGCTGAGCGAGCTTGTCGTCTCACGGTTGCAGACGATCTGCGTTTCCGCAGACCTGTCAAGTCAACGGTTGCACGGACCGAGGATCGTTGCAGGCCTCTCGCGGGCCCCGCGCCATCGAAAGGCGTGTGCCCCCGCCGGGGCCGAAGCGGCCGGAGGAGGAAGGGCGGTGATGGAGCGCGCCGGCCGCCTGCGTCGGCCGGGTCGGACTCGAAGGGACTCGTCGGATTCCGCTCCCGGCCGCCGGGCGGGCTGGAGACCCTCCGACGCGGGTTCGCAAGTGCCGGTGTGCCGGGGAAGCCCGGGACAGGTGGACGAGCGACCGATCGCGGGGCGGGACCGCGCGTGCCGGTATTACTCGTTCAATCCGAAGAACCGGTAGGGGGCCGGTCCGGCCATGATCTCTCGCAGCACCGGGCTCACTGCGCGTTCGCGCCAGGCGAGGTCTCTGTTCATGGCGACCGCATCGGCTTCCGCCGCCGCGGCGTCGTCCGATCCGAGATCGCCCAGCCAGGCCAGGCCGTTTCGCCGCGCCCACGGTTCGAGCTCCGCTCGCAGGACCGCGTCCGACAGCCCGGGCGGGACCAACAGGCCCACCGCCGCGTCGGGAACGGTCCGGCACGTGGCCCACACGTCCAGCCACCGGTTGAGCCAGACTGGCAGGAACAGCGTCCGCGCGGGCGCCAGCAGGATCAGATCGGCGTCCACCGCCTCCGCCAAGGCAGCCTCAGCGAACCGCGTTTGCTCCAGCAGATCGGCCCGCCACGGCACCACGGAGGTCTGGGTCTGATCGCATTCGAAGGCAATCCGACTGACGGCGGCCCGCGCCACGCGCGCCCACGCCACGTCGTCGTACAAGAGCACGGTTTTGAAGCTCTGGGTGACTGTGGGGGTTGCTGGATCGCCGCTGTTCATAGGCACCTCGCGCCACTTTCGAACAGTTTCCCATGTCAACCCGCCCTGCCATCGGCATTCGGCTGAAAAAGACGCACGACAATCTCGCAGGCACCATAGGCGAAGCCCCGAGCCGAGGGGTTGAAAGGACCGGGCGCCCTTGGGATGTCTGGCGGCCGGCAGACCGGCAATTGGCTTCGCACCGGTCCTCCCGGGCAGACTCCGCACCTTCTTTGAGACGGCCGAACGAACCGCCATGCCGGTGGGAACAGTACGGCAACAGCGTGGGGCGGCCGGTCGAGGATCCGCGGGGCGGCTGAAAAGAGAAGGGCCGCTCCATGTCAGGAGCGGCCCGCGGAGTTCGGAGGAACCCTGACCTTCGAAAGGACGCGGGTTACGACCGGCGTCGAGCCAAGGACAAACCCGCCAAGCCCAGACCCAGCAAGGTTACCGTGGCTCCGGCATCGGGCACGACGTTGACCCGGATGGCCGAACGACCGATTTCAGCACCGCTCGGGTCCCGGAGAATGAGCGCGAAGGTGTACTCGCCGGTTGCATTCGGATCGAAGCCGGAATAGGTGGGCGGTGTGAGGGACCAACCCGTGCCACTGGCGGCCGTCCCGAGGAAACCCATGCCAAGGTTCCAGGAGTCCTCCGATGTGAAATGCCCGGGCAGGAGAGTGCTGAGGATCCCGTGATCTCCCTCGTCGGTCCCGGCGCCCGGATCGAAGTCGTACAACAGGTCGAGCGTATACCAGGTGCTTCCCGCGTTTTCGACATAGAACGCAAAGTTCCAACGTGCGTACGTCGGCTGTGGGGGGGATGAATAAAGATCCGGACCGTTCACAGCATAAAAATCCCCGGCGCCGTTGTTGCCCACCGCCGGGTTGCTGTAGCGCTGATGCGCCGTGAGGCCCAGCGTGACGTTGCCGATGGTGGTGATGGCCACCGCATCGTTCGGAATGCCACTGCCGCCGAAGGTGGCACCTGACAAGGTCCCAAACGTCGTGTAGGTCGGAACGATCGGCCCGGCTTGCAGAGCCGCTGCTGCCACGGTCATGCCCAATCCCAAGATCCAACTGGTTCGCTTCATAGAACTTCCTTTCGGTTTGGTTTCTTCGCTGCAACCAGCAGGATTCGGACCAGCAACACCGAAAACACTCGACCCACCCAGCCCCGCCGGTTCCCAGCGAGAGTGTATCCTGCTATACACCAGCATGTTGCATGTCAGACAAAGAATCTTCACCTCCTGCGTCCCCGCCGGCTCGTCAACGGTACAGACACCACGGCCTTGCGAAAGTGTAAAGTCGGCCGACGATCCGTAGGTGGCCCGATCCCGGGATCGGGTCGGGACCCGACCCGCACGCTGTGTTCAAGTTGCTCTCTACAAGTCACTTGTCTGTCATTCGGCTCGCCTTCAGGGCTGATTGGGAAAGTGTAAACGTTTCCGACGCTGTGTCGGAAGGTTTTCCACTTTCCCCTGTGGGCAGGGTTCGCCAGTCAGGATTGTGGATCCCGTGGCCGGTCTGCCGGGGCTGACGCAGTCCGGTCGGGTCATCGGTGCGCCTGATGCACCCGGGGTTTCCTGTGCGTAGGCGGCTTGTCTGGCTGGGTTGAACCGGCCGCGCGGTTACGAGCAGTCTGGGCGCCTTGAGCGGACAAGTTGAGGTGTGCCGATTTCGGCCCGGGTGAAAGGCAGGATTCCCCTTGCACGACAGGCGTCCGAGGCCATGATGGCGGGCCGATATGGTTGAACGAGTTTCAGGGGCGGCGGGTCCCGCGGCCGGGTGCGGGCCTGTGCCGGAGGCAGACGGCGTCCGGGCTCTGTATGAGCAGTATGTGATCCCGACGTATGCTCGCATGGGTGTGGTCCTGACGCACGGGACCGGCAGTCATGTCTTTGACGAGCGGGGGCGACGGTACCTGGATTTGGGCGGCGGGATCGCGGTGAACGCCCTGGGGCACGCGCACCCGGCGCTGGTGTCGGCGATCGAACGACAGGCGCGGCGGTTGATTCACTGCTCCAACTATTACTATTCCGAGCCCCAGGGGCGGCTGGCGCGCGAGCTGGTCCGGCTCATCGGTCCGGGCAAGGTGTTCTTTTGCAACAGCGGTGCGGAGGCCAATGAAGGCCTGTTCAAACTGGCCCGGCGGTTCGGGCACAGCGAGGGGCGTTTCGAGATCCTCACCGCGTTGCAGTCGTTCCATGGCCGGACGCTGGCCGGGATTTCGGCCACCGGCCAGGAAAAGGTCAAACAGGGGTTCGACCCCCTGGTGCCCGGGTTTCGGCACGTGCCGTTCAACGATCTGGAGGCCCTGGAGAAGGCGATCTCGCCGGCGACAGTTGCGGTTTTGATCGAGGGTGTTCAGGGCGAGGGAGGGGTGAATCCGGCCCGGCCGGAGTACCTGGTGGGCTTGCGACGCCTGTGCGAGGAGCGGCGGTTGCTGCTGTTGATGGACGAGGTTCAATGCGGTTGCTTCCGCACCGGACGGTTCGCCAGCTGGCAGCGGATTCTGGAGGGCGCGCCGGGTGGGGAGGGCTTTCTTCCGGACGGGGTGGCGCTGGCCAAATCGTTGGGCGGCGGTTTCCCCATCGGGGCGTTCTGGGTGCGCGAGCCGTATGCGAACCTACTCGGCCCGGGCAGTCACGGCACGACGTTTGGCGGCACGCCGCTGGCTTGTGCGGCGGCGCTGGCGGTGTTGGAAGTGATCGAAAAGGAGGATTGGGCCGGGCACGCGCGACGCCTGGGTGACCGCCTGTTGAAGGAGCTCGGGCGTCAGGTGGAGCGTCACCCGCGTGTGTGGGCCGGTGTGCGTGGTGTGGGGATGATGATCGGCCTGCAGCTTCAGCCCGAACCGGCGGGGCTGACCGGGGCCGGTCAGAGCCCGGCCGTGCGGTTGACGCAGCTCTTGCTGGAAGAGGGTCTGCTGGTCATTCCCGCCGGCACGCATGTGATCCGGTTGCTGCCGCCGTTGAACCTGAGCGAGGCCGAGGCTCGCGAAGGGATCGAGATTCTCGAAAGGGTGGTCGGCCGGCTGGACTGAGTGGGGTCGGAGCGCGCCGGTGTGCGGCATCATGCACGGGGATGGTACCGGCGATGGATTTCGCGGAGTCGCGCGGTGCCGACGTGGGTGTAGATCTCGGTGGTTTGGATGCTGGCGTGTCCGAGCAACTCCTGGATGACCCGCAGGTCCGCGCCGTGTTCCAGCAGGTGGGTGGCAAAGCTGTGGCGCAGCATGTGGGGTGTGAGAGGCCTGTCCAATCCCGCCAGGCGCGCCCGTTTCTTGATCCGCCGCCACAGGGTGGTCGGGTGAAAGGCCGTGCCCCGGCTGGTTAGGAAGACCGTGCCCGGTGAACGGGGTCGGACGGTCCGTGGTCGGCCGCGCGTCAACCAGGCCTGCAGGGCGGCGACCGCCTTCCTGCCGACGGGCACGACCCGTTCCTTGTTGCCCTTGCCGATGACGGTGACGAAGCCGCTTTCCAGGTGAAGTTGTTCGAGCCGGAGCCGGCACAGTTCACTCAAACGCAATCCCGAGGCATAGGCCAGTTCGAGGACGGCCTGATCGCAGAGCGACCCGGGTGTTTCGGGGCCCGGCGGCGGTTCGAGCAAACGGCGGACCTCGTCGAGCGAGAGCGCCTTGGGCAGGCGCAGCCAACGGCGGGGCAGGCTGAGGTTTTCGGCCACGTTCAGCGGCAGAAGCCTTTCCCGCACGGCGTAGCGGTAGAACGCGCGCAGGGCGGCGATCGTCAGGTAGAGACTTTCGCTGCTGAGCCGGCGACCCGGCTCGGCGTGCGGGATCTTGAGCGGCCGATGATGCTCGTGCTGGAGGAAGGATACCAGGTGGTGAAGGGTCACCTCGCGCCAGTCCTTCAGGCCCTGTTCGGCCGCCCATTGGACGAACCGGCCCAGGGCATGAGCGTAAGTGCGCTGGGTGGCCTCGCTCTGGCCGCGCTCGTGGCGGAGGTGCACCAGGAAATCTTCCACCAACGTTTGCACGACGGCGAGCATACCGCCACGACCTGCCTCGTCACACGGAAAAGCAGGGCGGCACTGCCGGGCCGACAGCGCGGCTGTGCGGCCGGCCGCGGACCGGCAAACCCCGGTTCCATGCGAACCCGCCTACACCAGACCGAGCCGGAGGAAGCTCTCCTCGATGGAGCGTGTGTCCTGGATTCGGGCCAGACGTGCGTACAATCCGCCCGCGGCCAGCAGTTCTTCGTGCGTGCCGCGTTCGACGATTTCGCCCTGCCGGAGGACCAGGATCTGGTCGGCTCGCCGGACGGTGCTGAGCCGGTGGGCGATGACGAAGCTGGTGCGGCCGGCCATGAGCCGTTCCAGCGCCTCCTGGATCAGGCGTTCGGTGGCGGTGTCCACGCTGGCCGTGGCTTCGTCGAGGATCAGGATCGGTGCGTTCTTGAGGAGGGCCCGGGCGATGCTGATGCGCTGTTTTTCGCCCACACTGAGTTTGACCCCCCGTTCGCCGACGCGGGAGCCGTAGCCCTCGGGCAGCCGGAGGATGAACTCGTGACAATTGGCCGCGCGCGCTGCGGCCAGGAGTTCCTCCTCCGTGGCGTCGAGCCGGCCGTAGAGGATGTTTTCGCGCACCGTGCCGTTGAAGAGGAAGGGTTCCTGATTGACGATGCTGATGTGGGCACGCAGGGAATCGAGCCGGACATCCCGGATGTCCTGTCCGTCAATCAGGATACGGCCACCGGTGGGCTCGTAAAACGCGGGCAGGAGCTGGACCAGCGTGGATTTGCCGGCACCGGTGGGGCCCACGAGTGCGATCATCTGGCCGGGCTCGGCCCGCAGGGAAATGTGCCGGAGGACGGGCCGGCCCGGCCGGGGTCGGCCCGAGGCGTCGTGGACGGGATAGGCGAAGGACACGTCCTCGTAAACGACCTCGCCCCGCACGGGCACCCGCAAGGTTTTCGTGCGATGGGGACGTTCGGGCTCCGCATCGAGAATGTCGAACACGCGGGCCGCCGCGGCGCGGGCGGCCTGGAGCATCTGGTTCAGGCCGTGCAACCGGCCGATCGGTTCGTAGAAAAACATGCCCGCATACAGCATGAAGGCCACCAGCTGACCCACCTCCATGCGGCCGTCGAGCACCTGAGCGCCGCCGACCCAGAGGATGAGGCCGATCCCCAGCGCGCCCAGGAACTGCATGGCCGGGCCGTACCACGCCCAGGCCAGCATGACCGTGAGGGTTCCCCGCCGCAGTGCATCGGCCCGGACGGCGAACCGCTGGTCCTCGTATGCCTCGCGTCCGAAGGCCTTGACCTCGCGGATGCCCTGGAGGTTGTCCATCAGAAGTGCGTTCAGTGCGCTGGCGGCCTCACGCTGGCGCCGGTAGCGGCGGTGGGCCGTGAGTGTGTACCAGAGGGCGCCGGCGACCAGAAACGGGGCCGGTGCCAAGGCCACCAGGGTCAGGGTGGGACTGTAGAGCCACATGAAGACCAGTGCACCCGCGATGCTCAGCAGCGCCACCGAGCCCTGCTCGGTCCCGTCAATCAGGAGGCGCTCCACCTGGTTCACGTCCTCGATCACGCGGGTCATCACGTCGCCGGTGGCTCGTTGATCGAACCAGCTGACCGGCAGGCGTTGCAGCCTGGCGTACAGCTGGCAACGCATGTCGAAGATGACGTTTTGTTCGAGCCGGTTGTTGATGCGGATGCGCAGGCTGTTGAACGCCTCGCGAATGAAGAAGGCTCCCAGCAGACCCAGCGCCGCCGGTGTCAACCATTCGCGGCGGCCGGCCACGATGACCTCGTCGATCAGCAGCCGGGTCAGTTTGGGATAAGCCAGTCCGGCCGCCAGCGACACCAGGGCACACCCCACGGTGCCCACCGCCATGTACCAGTAGGGTTTCAGGTAAACGGACACGCGCCGGACGACCTCCCCGGTCGGGCGCGGGGCGGACCGGAAGCTCGGGTCGGTGTGCGCGCCAAAGCCGGGGTGACTGCTCATGGGCCGTTCCTGTGCGAAGCCGTTCCTGCCGGGCGCGCGACGCAGCGGGCGGTCGGCCCGTCTGCCCGGGTCAAAGTCCCTGAATGGCGGGCATGCGTCAGTCTCTTCTGCATCAAGACCGGCAGTGTGGGGAAAGCGACGGGCCCGTGCAACCATCCCCGGCACGTTCACGGGGCCCGACACTTGAGCGGAAGGACGCGAGGGCCCAGACTGCCGGCACAGGGTGGCCGGAAGTCGGGTGCGGGTTTTGGGTTCGGCCAAGCCTTGCAGGCGGCACTCGCAGTCACGGCCCGATGGCGGCCACAAACAGACAGGAGGCAACCATGGCGAAGATGCATGAGATTGACTACCAGATTCACGGGCACACGACGCAGTACGTGGAGGTGGAACTTGATCCGGGCGAGGCGGTGGTGGCCGAGCCCGGGGGCATGATGTACATGGAGGATGGCATCGGGATGGAAACCGTGTTCGGCGACGGTTCGGGCGCCAAGAGCGGGTTCCTGGGCGCATTGGTCAGTGCGGGCAAACGGTTGCTTACGGGGGAGTCACTCTTCACAACGGTGTTTTACAACCAGGCGCAGCAGAAGCGGCGCGTGGCGTTTGCGGCGCCCTATCCGGGCACGATCATTCCGGTGCATCTGGCCGAGTTGGGCGGAGAGCTGTGGGCACAGAAGGACTCGTTTTTGTGCGCGGCCCGGGGCGTGAGCCTGGGGATTGCCTTCAACCGTCGCATCGGCACCGGTCTGTTCGGCGGCGAGGGCTTCATCATGCAACGGCTCCAGGGCGACGGCTGGGTGTTCCTGCATGCCGGCGGGAGTGTGGCCGAGCGCACGCTGCAACCGGGGGAGGTCCTGCGGATCGACACCGGTTGTGTGGTGGCTTTTCAACCGAGCGTGGACTTCGACATCCAGTTCGTTCGCGGGATCAAATCGGCGCTGTTCGGCGGCGAGGGCCTCTTCTTTGCGGTGCTGAAGGGTCCGGGCCGGGTCTGGTTGCAGTCACTGCCGCTCAGTCGCATGGCGGATCGCCTGGCGGCGGCGGTGCCCGGGCTGGGCAGGGGCGGCCGGGAGGAGGGATCCGTGTTGGGCGGACTGGGCCGGATGCTCGACGGCGATTGAGTCTGGCTGCGGGCGGTCCGGGGGGCACTGTTTACGGAGGTTGCAACGGGCCCGTTCCCCTCTATGCTCCCGGCCATGGCAACGGACGTACAGCCGAGCGACAATCAGCAGAACCACTTCTTCAAAGAAGACCCGTGGCGGATCTTCCGCATCATGGCGGAGTTCGTCGAATCTTTCGAGGTCATGTCACGGGTCGGCCCCGCGGTTTCGGTGTTCGGGTCGGCGCGCATGAAACGCACCGATCCCTATTACCAGGCGGCTGTGGAGCTGGCCCGGCAACTGGCCTCCAACGGGTTTGCCGTCATCACCGGTGGCGGCCCCGGCATCATGGAGGCGGCCAACAAGGGGGCGGCCCTGGCCAGGGGCAAGTCCGTGGGATTGAACATCGAGCTGCCCCAGGAACAGAAGGGCAACCGGTACGCCAACGTGCCGTTGCATTTTCACTATTTCTTTGCCCGCAAGGTCTGCTTCGTGAAGTACAGCTGCGGATTTGTGTTCATGCCGGGCGGGTTCGGCACCTTGGATGAGTTTGCCGAGATCTCCACCCTGGTACAGACGGAACGGATTCCACGGTTTCCCCTGATCCTGTTCGGACGCCCGTTCTGGCGGGGCTTGCTCGACTGGATGCGCAAGCAGATGCTGGGCCGCCAGTTCATCTCACCGGAGGACCTCGACCTCTTCCTGGTCACCGACAGCGTGGAAGAGGCGGTCGAGGCCATCCTCGCCTATCGGGAGGAGAAGGGCGTCCCGCGGCGTGCCCCGAAGGCCTTTGCCTGACTGGCACGAAGGGACAACGAAGCATGCCGATCCAAGTGCGCATTCTCGATTGGAAGGGGGCGCCGAGCCCGGAGGAGCTGGCTTCCCGGGTCGTGGACGAGCCGGGAACGATCCTGTTGCAGGGCGGCTGGCCAGATGCCCGGCAGGCCCGGTTTTCCTTCCTGGTTGCCCGGCCTCTGCTTAGCCTGTCGGTCTGGGGATCGCGGATCGAATGGTGCGGACGCGATGCCGGCAGCCGATGCGGACCGGCCGGGGTGGTCTATGGAAACCCTTGGCAGTGGCTGCAGGCATTGTGGTCCCGGTACGAGCTGCCTGACGAGCCGGACCTGCCGTTTCCCTTGGGCGGGATGTTCGGGTTCTGGGGGTATGGACTGGGCCGGTTCGTGGAACCCTCGGTCGTCCCGCGTGCCTGCAGGGATCTGGAGCTGCCGGATGCATGGGTCGGCTTGTACGAGAGCTTGGTCTGTTGGGACCATCTGCTGGGCAAGACCTGGGTGGTGGCCACGGGATTGGGGCCGGACGGTTCGCGCTCGAGCCGGCGGGCGCGGGACCAGATCGCCTGCTGGCAGGCGATCGCTGAGGAACGTCCCCCGGGAGAGCCGGAAGGGGAACCGGCACCCTGCGGTCCGGTCCGGTCCAGCCTGAGCCGGGAGGGATTCGTGCGGTCGGTCCGGCGGGCACTGGAGTACATCCGCCTGGGGCACATCTACCAGGTGAACCTTTCGCATCGGTTGACGGTTCCCGGGACGGTCCCGGCGTGGACCCTGTACCGCCGAATGCGCTCCGTTACGCCGGCACCGGGTTCGGCGTATTTGAACGGCGGATCGTTTCAATTGGTCTCCGCCTCGCCGGAACTGTTTCTTCACATGAGCGGCGCGCACATCGTCACGCGCCCCATCAAAGGGACTCGCCCGCGGGGCGACGACCCGGATTCGGACCGGGCCCGGTTGCGGGAACTTCGGTCCAGTCCCAAGGAGAACGCCGAGCTGGTGATGATCACCGACCTGCTGCGGAACGATCTGGGCCGGATCTGCGAATTCGGATCGGTGCGGGTGCCGGAGCTGGCCTGTGTGGAGAGTCATCCGCAGGTGCATCACCTGGTTTCCACGGTGGAAGGACGACTGCGGCCTGAAGCGTCGCATCTGGAGGCGTTGGCGGCCGTGTTCCCGGGCGGCAGCGTCACGGGCGCGCCCAAGGTGCGGGCCATGCAGATCATCGAGGAGCTGGAACCGGTGCACCGCAGCTTCTTCACCGGCGCCCTCGGGTACCTGGGATTCAACAGGGAGAGCCGCCTGCAGATGATCATCCGCACGGCATGCTGCGAACAGGGGATGATCCATCATCCGGTGGGGGCGGGTATCGTCGCCGATTCGGACCCGGAAGCCGAATACGAGGAGACGCTCGCCAAGGCGCGTGGCTGGTGGGAGGCGCTGCAGGCGGGTGCGGCGCGGGATCGGAACCTGGTGAATCTCACCGGGGCGGGCGTGCCATGATGGTCTTCCTGAACGGGCGGTTCCTTCCTGTCGGGGAGGCGAGGGTCTCGGCCCTGGACCGCGGATTCCTGTACGGGGACGGCATCTTCGAAACGTTGCGTGTGGTGGACGGGCGGCCGTTTCTGGCTGCCGAACACCTGCGGCGCTTTCGGGCCGGGGCGGCTTTTCTGGGGATCCCGCTGGCATGGTCGGACGCGGAGCTGGCCGGGGTCTGGCAGGAACTTTTCCGGCTGAGCCACACCCGGGACGGCGTGTTGCGAATGACGCTGTCGCGCGGCCCCGGACCGCGCGGGTACTCGCCGCGCGGAGCCGGACCGCCCACTTTGCTGGTCACGCTTCATCCCGCGCCCCCGACAACGGGTGCAGCTGCGGGCTGGCGCGTGGTCACTTCGCGCATCCGGGGAACCGGCCCCCGGATGCTCGCCCCCTACAAGGTATGCAACCGGCTTCCCCAGATCCTGGCCCGGGCCGACGCGGACGCCGCCGGGGCCGACGAGGCGTTGATCCTGGACGAGGCAGGCCGGGTGGTGGAGGGGGCCAGCGCCAACGTATTCTGGGTCACGGGAGACGAGCTCTGGTCACCGGGACCGTGCGAGGGCGCCCTGGACGGCATCACACGGCGTTGGGTGGCGGACCACTGCAGAAAACGGGGTTGGACCGTGCGGGAGGGGACGCTCCCGCTCGAGCAGGTGCGGCATGCACAGGGTCTCTTCTTCACCCTGAGCAGCCTGGGCCCGGTGGAGGCTCGCGAACTGGATGGCCGCCCCCTCCCGCGATGGCCGGGATTCGCCGAACTGCGGAGCGCCTACGAGGCCGCCCTTCGGACGCTTTGAACCGGGGTCTTTCGCCCGCCGCCCCGGGCACCGGGCGCCCGGCTCACGGCAGGCGTGCGCCTTTCCGGAGAGCGGCCGGATCATTAAATAACATGATTGACTGATTGCCTCAATTAGCCTCTACTTTCCTTATGCAAATCGAAAGTTTGAAAGTTTTCTGTGATCTGGCGGAGACGGAGAGCTTTACGAAGGCGGCTCAGATCAACGGCGTGACGCAGTCGGCGGTCAGCCAGCAGATCAGCTCGCTGGAGCGGCAGTTCAAGTCGCTGTTGATCGAGCGGAGCAAGAAGCGGTTCCGGCTGACGCGGGAAGGGGAGGTCCTTTATCAGTACAGCAAACAGATCATTGCCACCTACGAGGCACTCCATCACAAGCTGCAGGAGCTGAAGGACATCATTTCCGGCACGGTCCGGGTGTCCACGATTTACAGCATCGGCCTGCACGACCTGCCGCCGTACATCAAGCAGTTCATGAAGACCTATCCCACGGTGACGGTGCAGGTGGACTACCGCCACGCCGATCAGGTGTACGAGGACGTGCAGGGCAACGTGGTGGACATGGGGCTGGTGGCGTATCCGTGGCGGGACAACAAGCTGGAGATCATTCCGCTGCGGAAGACGCCGATGGTGGTGATCTGCGCGCCGGATCATCCGCTGGCGAAGGCGAAGAACCTCAAGCTCAAGGCGCTGGAGGGGGAACGGTTCGTGGGATTCCGCCCGGACATTCCCACGCGGAAGGCGCTGGACCGTGCGATGCGCGAGCAGGGGGTCTCGGTTCGATACGTGATGGAATTCGACAACATCGAGACGGTGAAACGGGCGGTGGAGATCGGGGCTGGCATCTCCATCGTGCCCCGGACCACCGTGTCCCAGGAGGTTGCCAACAAGACCTTGGTGGCCATTCCGCTGGAGGACGGCCGGATCGAACGACCCATTGCGGCGATCATCAAGAAGAACAAGGTGCTCTCCCCCGCGATGAAGCATTTCCTGGAGCTGCTGAAGCAGGAGTTGCCCCAAGGCTGAAGCCACGGGAGACTGGTCCGGCTGTCTGGGTGGCTGGGGTGTGCCCCGGCCCGGGGCACGGCAGGGGTCGGGCATGAACCAGCGGGGCCCAGACACGGGACCGGGGCATCCTGAGGTCGGCCCGGGAACGGCGGGCTGCCCGGCCCCGTGCGGGCGGAGCCGGGGCGGTTTGCGGGGCCGGGTCCGTCAGCCTTTGTCGTTGGGAAGCTGCCGGGGGCGTGCTACATTGCGGCGCATGCGACTGGTGGTCTATGCGGGGAGTTTCGACCCCATCACCAACGGCCATGTGGACGTGGCGGAGCGTGCGGCCCGCCTGTTCGATCGAGTCGTGGTGGCGGTGGCGCGGAATGACGGCAAGAACCCCCTGTTCACCATCGAGGAGCGGCTGGCGCTGGTGCGGGAGGCCATTGCGCACATTCCCAATGCCGAGGCCGATGCGTTTGGCGGGTTGCTGGCCGATTATGTCCGGCGGCGCGGGGCGCAGGCGGTCGTGCGCGGGTTGCGGGCGGTCTCGGACTTCGAGTGGGAATTCCAGCTGGCGTTGATGAACCGGAAATTGAACGAGGCGTTCGAGACCATTTTCATGATGCCGAACGAGAGCTACACCTTTCTGAGCTCGCGGATGGTCAAGGAGATTGCCGCGTTGGGAGGTGAGATCCGCCCGTTCGTACCTCCGGTGGTGGAGCGGGCCTTGCGGCAGAAACTGCAGGTTCGGAGGAACGAGTCATGAAACCGCTGCAGGTGAGTCTGGAACGGCTGGTCCGGGAGGACATTCGTCTGGCGGGCAGCCTCACGGCCGAGGAACTGGAGCTGGAGACCCGGGACGAGATGATCGCCGTCGGCGGGCCCCTGCGATATGCGCTTCGGGTGAGCCGGGTTTCCAACGACCTTTTGCTGGAAGGGCGCCTGGAGTTGGAACTGGACTGCACGTGTGTGCGCTGTCTGCGTCCGGTGCGGCATCGGGTGCTGCTGGAACAGTGGCACTGCGTGGTGCCGTTGACGGGGCCGGAACGGGCGATTCCGGAGGGTGACCTGGTGGACTTGACCCCCTACGTGCGCGACGATATTCTGCTGGCGTTTCCGCTCCATCCGTTGTGCGAGCCGGGATGCCCCGGACTGTTGCATTCGGAGCCGGGGAGGGCTGCCCTTGCGGATCCTTGGAAAGGATGGGCCGCGCCCTCGGTCTGGTCCAAGTTGGACGAGTTGAATTTGGAATAAAGGAAGGCTTATGGGTGTACCGAAACGGAAACCGTCGCGCAGCCGGCAGCGGATGCGCCGGGCTTACAACAGTGTGATGAGGCTGCCGCAGTTGAATCCCTGCCCGCAGTGCGGGGAACCGATGCGGCCGCACCGGGTCTGCCCCGCGTGCGGATACTACAAGGGCCGTCAGATTCTGAGCGTCACCGCCGGCGATTGAGCGGCTGGCGGGCGGAGAGGGCGGCGGTAGCGGTGGTTACCGCCGCCGTCGCTTTATGCGGATTGCGGTCGATGTCATGGGGGGTGACCACGGCCCCGGTGTGGTGATCGGGGGCCTGCGGATGGCGCTTCGGTCCGGGTTCCGGCCGGACGTGGTGTTGCTGGTGGGGCAGCAGGACCGGATCGAGCAGGAGCTGCGGGATCAGGGGCTGCAGGATGACCGTCTCCGGGTGGTCCACGCGGCGGAGGTCCTCACCATGGACGACCGTCCGGTTCAGGCGCTGCGCCGCAAGCCGGATTGTTCCATCATTCGCGCCCTGGAGCTGGTGGCGGCCGGAGAGGCGGATGCGGCCATTTCCATGGGCAACACCGGTGGGATCTTTGCGGCGGCGACCTTCAAGCTGGGCCGGCTGCCGGGTGTGGACCGGGGTGCGATCGCGGCGGTGATACCCACGCCCGAACGGGCGTTCGTCCTGGTGGATGCCGGGGCCAACATCGAGTGCAAACCGCTTCACCTGGTCCAGTACGCGGTGATGGGCAGCGTCTATGCCCGCGAGGTGTTGCAGGTGGCCTCTCCGCGCGTGGGACTCATGAACGTGGGCCGCGAGGACGGCAAGGGCAACGAACTCACCCAGGAGGCGTTCAAGTTGCTGAAGCGGACCCCGCTGAATTTCGTGGGCAACATCGAGGGACACGATCTGTTTGCTGACCGGGTGGATGTGGTGGTGTGCGACGGGTTCGTGGGGAATGTGATCCTGAAAACCTGTGAAAGTCTGGCCCTGGCGATGTTCGGCATGCTCAAGCGGGAGTTGAACCGCAATTTGAAGCGGCGGTTGGGGGCCATGCTGGCCAGCAACGCGTTCCGCACGTTGCGGCGGCGACTGGACCCGGAAGCCTACGGCGGCGCGCCGCTGCTCGGCTTCCAGGGCACGGTGTTGAAAGTCCATGGTTCGGCCCGCGAACGGGCCTGGTGCAGCGCCCTGCTGATCACCGCCCAGACCCTCCGGCATCACGTCCGGGAAACCATCGCCGAGCAGATCGCCGCCACCAACGCATTGTTGGAGGATCGGCCGGCCCCATCCGCTCCCAGCCTGCCATGACACCGCCCACCGCCGGTCGGATCCGCCATCCGCGTGCGCAGCATCAGTTTCTCGGCCGCACCTGTTCCATCACCGGGGTGGGCAGCTACGTGCCTGCCCGCGTGCTGACGAACGCGGACCTCGAAAAAATGGTGGAGACCACCGACCAGTGGATCACCACCCGGACAGGCATCAAGGAAAGGCGCCTGGCGGCCGACAACGAATTCACCAGCGACATGGCCACCGAAGCCGCCCGGCGCGCCCTTCAAAACGCCGGCGTGCCTGCCGAGGCGGTGGACCTCATCATCGTCTGCACCATCACGCCGGACATGCCCTTTCCCGCCACGGCCTGTCTGGTGCAGGCGCGCATCGGCGCCAGACGCGCGGCGGCGTTCGATCTCGAGGCCGCCTGCTCCGGTTTCCTGTACGGTCTGGAGGTCGGACAACAGTTCGTGACCTCCCGGACCTGCGACACGGTCCTAGTCATCGGCGCCGAAAAGCTTTCGTCCATCATTGACTGGACGGATCGGAACACGTGCGTGCTGTTCGGCGACGGTGCCGGTGCGGTGGTGCTCCAACACCGACCCCATTCCCACGGACTGTTGACCACCGTGATGGGAGCCGACGGAAGCCGGGCCGACGCCCTCTGCATGCCGGGCGGGGGCAGCCGATGCCCGGCCACCGCACAGTCCGTGGCCGCGCGGCTTCATTACCTCCGCATGGACGGCCGCGAGACCTTCAAAAACGCCGTCACCGCCATGCACAAGGCTGCGCAAGCGGCCCTGGACCGTTGCGGACTGCGCGTGGAGGATCTGAGCTGCATCATTCCTCATCAGGCCAACCGCCGGATCATTGATGCGGTGGCCGAACGGCTCGGCGCCCGGCCCGACCAGGTGTTCGTGAACCTGGACCGCTACGGCAACACCTCGGCTGCCTCGGTGGTCATCGCCTTGGACGAGGCGGTGCAAGCGGGGCGCATCCGGAAGGGCGACCTGGTGATGCTGGTGGCATTTGGGGCCGGCCTGACCTGGGCGGCGGCCATTGTGGAATGGTGACCCGGCCGGGCGAAACCGCCCCGTTCCGCTCTGCTTCGTGATTCGCGCCGGACCGTTCCGGGCTTGCTTCCGCCCTACCCGGGGTTACCGCGTGCTGACAGCCCCTGCTGCCAGGGCCGGTTTGCGTCATGCGGCGGGTGGCTCAGGATGGCAGGGCTGCGTTCTCCACGAAGAGGCGGGTGCCGGACCGAAGCTGCAGCAGGCGTCCCAAGGGCACTTTGGCGTCGCCCTTCAGCGCTCGTTCGAGCGCCGCACCCTTGCCCGGTCCGGAGACGAGGACCCATACCGTTTGTGCCGCGGCGAGAGCCTCCCAGGTGAGCGTCACCCGATTCGGTGGCGGTTTGGGGGCGCCGCGGACACCGGCGAATGCCGCGTGTGGACGGGGGACCTCAACCGGCACACCGGGAAACAACGAGGCTATGTGTCCGTCCTCGCCCATGCCCAGAAGGACCAAGTGCAGGACCGGGACGTCCGGTTGTCCGACCCCGAGGGTCTGCCGCAGTTCTTCGTCCACCTGACGGGCGGCGGCCACGGGATCGCGGGCACAGGGGACCGGATGCCGCCGATCAGCCGGCACCTTCAATGGATCCAGGAGGTGGAGGCGCGCGAGCCGGTAATTGCTCTGGGGATCGTCATGCGGTACGAGCCGTTCGTCTGCCCAGAACCAGTGCACGGCGTCACGCCAGCCGGTGTCCGTTTCCAAGTGCGATCGCAAGGCATCGAAGAGCGGGACGGCAATCCGCCCGCCGGGAAGCGCCACTGCCAGGCGGGATCCGGTGGGGCCGGGGTGACGGAGCCGGGCGGTCAACTCACTGGCCACGGCGGTGGCCAGGGCGGCGGCGTCGGGAAACGTGGCCAGATCGTACGATGAATTCACGGGATCCAGAGGGGTTCGTGCCAGGTGTGACCCATGGCGGCGATCATGGTGTCGGCGGCCGGCGGCCCCCAACTGCCGGCCGGGTAGAACTCGGAATCTGTGAGGGGCAGGTCTTCCCACCCGGCGCGGAGGCAGTCGGCGATGGCCCAGGCGGCCTCGATTTCGTCGCGACGGAGGAAGAGTGTGGCGTCGCCGGCCAAGGCGTCGCGGAGGAGTCGTTCATAGGCCTCGGGCGTGTAGGCGCCGAACTCGGCGTTGTAATCGAAATGCATGCGCACGGGCCGGGCGCGCAGGTCGAGTCCGGGGACCTTTCCGTTGAAGCGGAGTGAGATGCCTTCACGCGGCTGGAGCCGCAGGGTGACGGCATTGGGGGCCGGGGTGGGGGCGCATTGGGCGGCGAAGAGGACGTGTGGGGTGGGCCGGAACTGGATGCGAACCTCGCTGGCGGTGCGGGCCAGGCGTTTGCCGGTCCGGAGGTAGATGGGCACCCCGCTCCAGCGCCAGTTGTCCAGGAACAGTCTGGCTGCGACATAAGTTTCGACGCAGGAGTCGGGTCGGACGCGCGGTTCCTCCCGGTAGGCGGGCACCGTCTGGCCGTCCACCTGGCCGGCGGTGTACTGGCCGCGGACGACGTGTCGGGCGGCCTGGTCGGGCGTGTAACGCCGCACGGAACGCAGGAGCTTGACCTTTTCGTCCCGGATGGATTCGGCCTCCAGGGAGACGGGCGGTTCCATGGTGACGAGGGCCAGGACTTGGAGGAGATGGTTTTGCAGCATGTCGCGGAGGGCGCCGGCCTCCTCGTAGTAGCCGGCGCGGTCGCCCACACCGGCGGTCTCGCTGACGGTGATCTGGATCTGTTCAATGGCGTCGCGGTTCCACAACCGTTCGAACACCGCGTTGGAGAACCGGAACATCATAATGTTCTGGACGGTCTCCTTGCCCAGGTAGTGGTCGATGCGGAAGAGCTGTTCCTCCGAAACGAAACGGGCCAGAGTCTCGTTCAGTGCGCGCGCCGAGGCGAGATCGTGGCCGAACGGTTTCTCCACCACGATTCGCTGCCAACCCTTGTCGGGGCGGGACTGGACCAGGCCCTGCCGGTGCAGGTGCTCCACCACTTCGGCAAACTGGCTGGGGCGGGTGGCCAGGTAGAAGAGGATGTTGTGTCGGAGTTCGTCGGACCCGGCCTCCTGCAGGCGCCCGGCCAGGAGGCGGTACGTCTCGGGCTCGTCGAGGTCGCCCCGGCAGTAGAAGATCCGCGCGGCGAAACGTTCCCACTCCTGGTCGGAGGGCCCCGGGGGGCGGCCGTGTTTTTGGACTGCGGCACGCAGTTCCTCGCGCCACGAGTCGTCGGTGTAAGGACGACGGGCCACGCCGATGATGCGGAAGGGGTCCGGCAACTGCCCGGCTTGGAAGAGGTGAAAGAGTGCCGGCATGAGTTTGCGGCGGGTCAGGTCTCCGCTGGCTCCAAACAGTACGATGGAACACGGTTGAACCGGCTGTTGCCCCTGTCCGATGACGCACGAGCTGATGAGGGTCTCCTCCATAACACAAACGGGTGAAAAGATGTGGATAAACGCGGCCGATGCAAGCGGTTCCGACCATGCGCGTGGGAACGGCCTCTTGAGGCGGGCGGCACCGGCGGTTGCCCCCGCGGCGTGGATGGCCTATTCTCTCAGTGTTTGAACTGGAAGCGTTTTTGGAAGATGGCGATGCAGGACCCACAATCGAAACCCGAACAGGAAAAGGAGTCGCAAACCGCCGCGGCGGCGGCGCAGGGGGAAGCTCCCCGGGAGACCGCCCCGGCCGGAGAGGAGGTGCAGGCGGCGGGCGCGTCTTCTTCCGGGGACGGCCAACCGGTCACGCTGACGGCGCAGGAGTTCGAAGACCTGCGGCGGCGGGCGGACCAGGCCGAGGAATTCCGCGACCGGCTGCTGCGGACGGCGGCGGATTTCGACAATTACCGGAAACGTACCGCCCGCGAGAAGCAGGAGGTTCTGGATCATGCGCATCAGGCGCTGCTGACGAAGTTGATTCCGGTCCTGGACAGCTTCGAAGCGGCCCTGGCGGCGTTGGGATCGCCGGAGAAACCGGCCCAGGACAAGCTCGAGCAGGGTGTTCGGTTGGTTTGGCAACAACTGAGATCGGTTTTGCAGGAGGCGGGTCTGACCGAGGTTGACGCCACGGGTCAGCCTTTCGATCCGTCCCTTCACGAGGCGGTGGCGGTGGAGGAGCGAACCGATGTGCCGGACCATCACGTGGTTCGGCAAATCCGCAAGGGTTACAAGCTGCGGAACCGGCTGCTGCGCCCGGCCAGTGTGGTGGTGGCGCAGGCGCCCAGGAAGGAGGAACCCGGCGCGGCTTCCGCCAACTGAACCGAGTTCCGCTGAACCATGGCCAAGCGGGATTACTACGAGGTGCTCGGGGTGGATCGGAACGCCTCGGTCGAGGAGATCAAGAAGGCGTACCGGAAGCTGGCCCTGAAGTACCACCCCGACCGGAACCCCGGCGATAAGACGGCCGAGGAAAAGTTCAAGGAGATCGCGGAGGCTTACGAGGTTCTGAGCGATCCGCAGAAGCGGGCCGCCTATGACCAGATGGGTCATGCGGCGTTCGATCCCCGCGCACGGGCTGCCGGGGCGGGGGCCGGGTGGAGCGGCGGTTTCCACGATCCGTTCGAGATCTTCCGCGAGGTGTTCGGGTCGGCCGGGGGGACAATTTTCGACGAGTTCTTCGGGGGCGGCATGCGGGCCGATCCGCTGGCCCCGGAGCGCGGGGACGACCTGCGCTACGATCTGGAGCTGGACTTCGAGGAGGCCGTTCACGGGTGTGAGAAGGAGATCACCCTGACCAAGCCCGAACGGTGCGAGGCCTGTCGCGGGCTGGGGAGGGAACCCGGGTCCCGCACCCGCACTTGTGAGACCTGTCGCGGGCGCGGTCAGGTCTTCACCAGCCGTGGGATCTTCAGCATCGCCCAGACCTGTCCGCATTGTCAGGGGGCGGGCGTGGTGGTGGAGCGGCCCTGCCGGGTCTGCCGCGGCACGGGCCGGCGGGAGCGCACCACGCGAATCAAACTGCGGATCCCGCCGGGGGTGGACACCGGGGCGCGGTTGCGCTCGGCGGGCAACGGCGAGGCCGGTTGGCGCGGCGGGCCGCCTGGCGACCTGTACGTGGTGGTGCACGTCCGGCCGCACGAAATCTTCCATCGGGAGGGCGACGACCTCCTGTGCGAGGTGCCCATCAGCTTTGTGCAGGCGGCGCTGGGGGGAGAGATCGAGGTGCCCACGCTCAACGGGAAGGCGACCATCAAGATTCCGCCCGGCACCCAGCCGGGCACGGTTTTCCGGCTCAAGGGCAAGGGGGTGCCGAGTCTCCAAGGGCTGGGCCGGGGCGATCTGCACGTGCGGGTCACGGTGGAGGTCCCCACGAAACTGACCGCCGCCCAGCGAGCCAAGCTGGAAGAGTTCGCCGCCCTGTGCAGCGGACAGGAAACTCCCGGCGTACAGCGGTTCTTCGAAAAGGCCAAACGATTCTTCCGCTGACCCGGCCGGGCTGCGCGCCCGTGCGAAAGAACGGGGGGCGTTCCCGCAGATCCGGCACGAGGCCGGCAGGTTCAACAATCGGGCCGGGTTCGTTCATCATGCACCGATTCTACGTGGCACCGGAGCAACTGGCGGACGAAACGGTGACGTTGTGTCCGCGGGAGACGCATCATGCCCTGCACGTGCTGCGCGTCCGGCCATCGGAGCAGGTCGAGTTGCTGGATGGGATGGGACAGGTCGCCCTGGCCGAGGTGATCGCCACCGGCCGGCGCGAGGTTCGACTCCGGGTGCGGCAGCGGCGACGGCATGCGCGCCCAGGCGGGCGGCTGACGCTGGTGGTGGGATTGGTGAAGGGGGGTGCGTTCGAACAGATCCTGGAAAAGGCCACCGAGCTGGGCGTGGCCCGGGTGCAGCCGGTGTTCACCGTCCGCACGGTGGTGCACATCCGGCCGGCTGAGATGGAGGCGCGCCTGGAAAAATGGCGTTGGGTGACGGTGGACGCGCTGAAGCAGTGCGGGGGTCCCTGGCTGCCCGAGATCGGCAGGCCGATGCCGCTGCGCCTCTGGCTGGAACAGCGACCGGGGTTCGACCTGGAGATGTACGGTGCCCTGGGGCGCGCCGGTGCGACCTTGCGCCGCCGGCTCCTTCGCTACCGCGCCGCGCACCAGGAACGTCCTCCGGAAACGGTGGCCGCGTATGTGGGGCCGGAAGGGGATTTCTCGCCGGAAGAATGCGCGGCGTTGGAGGCGGCCGGGGTGGAACCGGTGGGGCTGGGGTCGAGAGTGTTGCGGAGCGAGACGGCGGCCCTGGTGTTTGCAGCAATCGTCCGGTCGGAGTTCGACGAGGGCGAGGGCGGTTGCTGAGCGAGGACGGGCCGTGCCACTGGCCTGCCGGCGGGGCGGTGGCCGAAGGTTAGAACGGCCGGGACCGGAGTTGGACTTTGGGCCAGTCCGATGGATGCCTCGGGCCCGAGCCGTTTTCCCCGGAACGGGCTCGTTCGAGGAATTCGAACTGGCTGCGGCGCGGGCGCTCGCCCGGTGCGGGACGCGCATGGCGGTAGGTGCCGTCCGGTTGCAACAGCCGCGCGCGGGTGTTGTCGGCCAAGGGGAGGGCCAACAACTCATGGATGACCCGGTCGCGGAGGTTGCCGTCGAGGATGGGAAAGGTGGTTTCGATGCGGCGATGGAAATTGCGGGGCATCCAATCTGCGCTGCTGAGATACACCTCGGGCTGCCCGCCGTTTTCGAAGTACAGAATGCGGCTGTGCTCCAGGAAGCGGTCCACGATGCTGCGGACGCGAATGTTCTCGCTGATCCCGCGCAGTCCGGGGCGCAGACAGCAGATGCCGCGAACGATGAGGTCGATGGACACGCCCTTTCCGGAGGCCCGATACAGTGCCTCGATCACCTCGCGGTCCACCAGGGAGTTCATCTTGGCGATGATGCGTGCGGGCAGTCCGGCCCCGGCGTGCCGGCTTTCGCGTTCGATCAGAGACAGCAGCCGGGTCTTCAGGTCGAAAGGCGCCACCCAGAGCCGGCGCAGCGGTTGGAATTGCGTCATGCCGGTCAGGAGATTGAACAGGTCGGTGACGTCCTCGCCGATGTCGGGCCGGCAGGTGAGCAGGCCGATGTCGGTGTATTGCCGGGCGGTGGTGGGGTTGTAATTGCCGGTGGCCAGGTGGACATAGCGCCGGATGCCGTCGGGTTCGCGGCGGACGATGAGCGTGGCCTTGCAGTGGATCTTGTAGCCCACCAGACCGTAGACGACGTGCACGCCGGCCTCTTCGAGCTGGCGGGCCCACCGGATGTTGTTGGCCTCGTCGAAGCGGGCACGCAGTTCGACGACGGCTGCGACCATTTTGCCGTTGCGGACGGCCTCGATCAGGGCTGCGCCGATTCGGGGATCGCCCCCGGTGCGGTAGAGCGTCTGTTTGATGGCCAGCACGTTCGGATCCTGGGCAGCCTGTTGCAGCAGCGTGACGATGCTCTCGAAGGATTCGTAGGGGTGATGCAGCAGGATGTCGCGTTCCCGGATGGCGGCGAACAGATCGTCGCGACCCTGAAGCGCGCGGGCCACGGGCGCCACCCAGGTGGGGTGGCGGAGTTCCGGCCGGGGATGTTCGTCGTACAGGACCATCAGCCGGGCGGGGTTCAACGGCCCGTCCAGGAGGTAGAGGTCCTCCGGCCCCAGGCCGAGTTTTTCCAGCAGCTCGCCGCGCACCTCGGCCGGGCAGTTGCGGGCCACCTCAAGACGCACGGCTGCACCGCGCCGGCGGCGTTGCAATTCCTGCTCCACCGCGGCCAGGAGGTTGGCCACTTCTTCCTCGTCAATGTAGAGCTCGCTGTTGCGGGTGACGCGGAAGGGCCACCAGCCTTGCACGATCCGCTCCGGGAAAAGGTCGGTCAGGAAATGCCCGACGACGTCGCCGAGGAACGCGTAATCGGCCCGGCCTTCACGTCCCGGCAATCGGAGCAACCGGGGCAGGACCCGCGGCACCTCCAGAACCGCCAGGCGGGGCCCCGTGGGCTGCCGCCCGGTCCGCCCGAGCCGCACCACGAGGTTCAACGCCCGGTTCAGCAGAAGCGGAAAAGGGTGGGCCGGGTCTATGGCCAGGGGCGTGAGCACGGGTCGGATCACGGTTCGATAATACTGCTCGAGCCAGGCACGGTCCGCGTCGGTCCATTCCTTCGGGCCCAGGAAACGGATGCCCTGCCGGGCCAGCCCGGGCACCAGCTGGTTGCGCCAGCAGGCGTTGTGCTCGCGGACCATGCGCAGGACGCGCCGCCGGATCGCCAGCAGGGTCTGCCGAGGGGTCAACCCGTCCGGCCCGGTTTCGGTGGACCCGGTCTCCATCTGTTGTTTGAGCCCGGCCACCCGTATTTCGAAGAACTCGTCCAGGTTGCTGCTGACGATGCAGAAGAATTTCAGCCGTTCCAGCAACGGATTGTCGGGGCGGATCGCCTCCTCCAGCACGCGATGATTGAATTCCAGCCAGCTCAGTTCCCGGTTGATGAAATGTTCAGGGCCGAACGAGACGGGTGCGCTCTGCAGGGGATGAACCGTGCGGGCCGGGTCGGCCGGCGCGCCCTTCGATACGGCGCCGGTGCTTGTGGAGACGGCTTTGCGACGGCTTGGAGAGTTGCGGCTCATGTTCGAAGGGCGGAGGTGGGCGGTCCGGGGGAAAGGGCCGGCCCGGCCCGGGGTCGTGCTGCGGCGGGTCGTGCCACCCGGCCGCGGGCACTCCCGGCGCGAGGCGCGGGCGCCCCTGCGCTCAGTCCACCACCTCCATGTTCATCTCGCGGCTGTAGTAAAGGATCCGGCCACAGTGGGTGCAGGTGACGATGTCCTGATCGGACCGGCAGTCCACCACCACCTGCGGGGGCAGCCGCATGTGACAGCCGCCGCACACACCGTGGGCGATGCCCACCACCACATTGCCGCCGCGGGTCCGCAGGAGACGTTCGTAACGTTGCCGCAGGGCGGGGTCCAGTGCCTCGGCCAGACGCGTGCGCTCGGCCTGGAGGCGTTCGCCCTCGGCCTTCAGGTTCTTCTCCCGTTGCTGCAACAGGTTTTCCTCCTCGCGCACCCGGGCCTCGGTTTCCCGCAGGGCGTCCTGGGCGGACTGGATCTCTTTCTGGACCTGTTCGGCCTGTTCCATCAGGTCCAGCTCGCGATCCTCGATCTGGCGGATGGCTTCCTTCAGCCGGTTGATTTCCTGGGTGAGCGCCTGGTATTCCTCGTTCTTCCGGGTCTGCAACTGCTGCTGGCTGTAGCGCTCGATGAGCTGTTGTTTGCCCGCGACGTCCAGTTCCAGTTGCCTGCGTTCGTTTTCGAGTTGGCGGAGTCGTTGTCGGGCCTCCTCGAGTGTCTGGCGGGCGGCCTGGAGTCTCTCGCGCAGGGCCGCCCGTTGGGGTTCCAACTGGGCCAGCTCCTCACGCACCCGCAGCAATTGGCGGTCCCGATCCTGAAGAATCAACAGTTGTTCCAAAGCTTCCAGCATGACGTCGCCCCGGGCAACATCCTAGTGGGCCGGCGCGAGCAGCGTCAATGCGGCGCAGGTTCGGTTGCCGAACCGTAACCGGCTGCCGCCGGGGTGGATCGGACGGTGATGCCCCAGCGGTCGGCCAGTCCAGCCAGTGTGTCCGGGACGAATCGCTCGCGATAATCCGGACTTTCCAGCAGATGCCCTTCCAGCACGGGTCGCCGATCCCGCTCGAGCAAATGGTGCAGCTCGTCCAGGTTGTCCGACCAACGGAACCCGTTGAAGAACTGCACCCCTGCGAACTGGGTCTTGTAGAGGGCGCGAATCGAATAGCAGGTGCCCAGGTGGAGGTGGCGCAGGCCGGCCCGGGCCAGCGTGTCCACGGCGTGGGTCATCATGAACATGCCGAGCTGGGCCTTGCGCCATTCCCAATCGTAGAAGGCGTAGGAATAGTAACCCACGAGCGGGGGCTCCAGGTAGAGCGTGGCCAGTCCCACGCTCTGCTGCTCGTTCCGCAGGCGCACCTGCAGCACATGGGTGGTCATCGGGCAGTGAAAGAGCTCGTCCAGCCGTTCGGGGGTCATCCGGCCCGGCCCGAAACGTGCCTCCGCATAGCGGCGGCAGAGTTCGCGGTGCTCGGGCGTCCAGTCGAACCGGCTGCGCGGCAGCAGTTCGGCGTCGAAAAGCTCCGCCCGCCGCAGGATGCGACGATTCTCCGAGGAGGGACGGTACCGGGTCAGGTCCACCCGGATCTGGCGGCAGAGGTAAAACCGGTCCAACTGGCGGGACGAGGGCAGAAAACCGGCGGCGAAAAAGGCGGCGGGTGTTTCGCCCGGCTCGGGAAACGCCCAGACGGCGTAGGGGAAGATGTAGTGATCGTAATCAGGTCGGGCCTCGGAGAACAGAAGTTTCATGGCGCGGGAGGGCGCGCGTTTGCGGACTCGCTGTCGAGGTAGTGCCGGGGCAGTCGAGGCTGCCAGCAGACCAGGGCCTCGTAAACCACCGACTGGCGCAGAGCGGCCAGATCCAGCGCGGTGATCGTTTCCGTCCCCTGGCACCCCAGCAGGACCGCTTCCTCGCCCAGATCTGCTTCGGGAATCTCGGTGATGTCCACGGCGAAGGCGTCCATGGCGACCCCGCCCACGATGGGCGCCCGCCGGCCGCAGATGAGGACATGTCCCGCGTTGCGGACCCTGGGGAATCCATCGCCGTATCCCACCGGCAACACGGCGATGCGCCGGGGTGTGGTGGCCCGGTAGTGCATGCCGTAGCCCACGGTGTCGCCGGGACGCAGCCGTTGCAGGGCCACGATGCGGGCCTTCACCGACAGGGCCGGTTCCAGCCCGGCAATTCTCCGGCACACGCGCGAGGGATAGACGCCCAACGGCAGCAGGCCAAGCCGGACCATGTCGAAGTGCGCCTCCGGCAGGTCCAGGTACCCGCCGGTGTTGCACATGTGCCGCCAGCGGGGGCGGATCCCGCACCGTTCCAGTTGGTCCAACGCCTCCCGGAACCGCCGGAGCTGTTCGCGCGCGAAGGATTTGTCCGTCTCGTCCGACTGGGCGAAATGGCTCAGCACGCCCTCCCACTGCAGGGCCCGCTCCTGCTTCAGGGCTTCGATCATGACGCGCACTTCGTCCCAGCGCACGCCGTAGCGGTTCATCCCGGTGTTGATTTTGACATGGACGGGGACCCGCTTCTGCGCCTCCGCGGCCGCCCGGGCCAGGTGCGGGACTAGGCGTGGTTCGCCCAGCACACAGGTCAGGTTGTAACGCACGGCCCAGGAGAACTCGCTCGGATGGCGTTCGCCCAGCAGGAGAATGGGTGTCTGGAAACCGGCATCGCGAAGTTGGATGCCCTCGGCCAGGGTGGCCACGGCAAGGAACTGCACTCCTGCGCGAATGGCCTGACGCGCGATCGGCACGGCGCCGTGTCCGTAGGCGTCGTCCTTGACCACGGCCAGCAACCCGACCCCTGACGGTGCTTCCTGCCGGATGCGCGCATAGTTCCGCGCCACCGCGCCGAGGTCAACCTCGACCCACGCCGGTCGCGGCGGCCCGGCCGGGGAGGTCCGCACCGGCGCACCGGACCCGGCGGTCACCGATCGGTCTTCGGCCTTTGCCGAGCCGGTCCGGGCTTGGCGTTCTGTCGGCATCTGTGTCGTTGTACCCATGCGACCCATCCTGGCCGTCGGCCCGACGTCATGCGGGCGTGCATGACAGGCGACCTACTCGCAGCCCGGCGGCCAGAGGCATTGTCCGATGTCCGTCCGGTAATAGCTGCCCGGACTGCGCAGGCGCCGGATGTTCCGGTAGGCGCGGGCCACGGCCTCTTCCAAGGTGGTGCCGAACCCAATCACGTCCGCCAGACGATGCCCGGTGGCCCAGAGCCGGCCTTGTTCGTCCTGGCGCACCTCGTTCCACCAGAGATCGGCCTCCTCCTGCTCCAGGGGCTCGGTCACCTCCACCGGGACTTCGGGACCGTTCAATTGGACATACGGATACCCGTAACCGGCCAGGGTGATCGAGCAACCGTACCGCCGTTCCGGAACCAGGCGCGGTTCCAGTTTCAGGTTTCGCGCCGCTCGATGCAAGGTTTCCCACGGATCGGCCAGCATGCGCAGGAACATCGCTCCGGAGGTCACACCGATTCGGACGTTGTATTCCAGCACCCACCACCGGTCCCGGGCACGTGCGGCGGTCACCTGAAGCGGGCCGTGAAAGCCCACCTCGCGCAACCAGGGCAACAACGGATGCACCAGGGACCGCGCCAGCCCGTAGCGGTCCTCCGGATCGGCCTCCACAATGCCGCCCAACGGCGCGCCGGCCACGATCCCCAAGTTGCCCGTGAAAGCCCGCTTGTATTCCTGGTTGGTGACCAGCGACCAGATCTCGCCGGCACTGACCAGCACAATGTGTCCGATCTCGGCCCGGCCCATGTATTCCTGCAGGAACAGTCCCTCGCGATCGTCCACCCGTTCCAACCAGGCCCGTGTGGCACCGGCACTCTCACAAACGATGGTGTGCACCGGGCTGAACGGACCGCACAGCGGATTCTTGATCACATACGGCCCCGGATGGGCCTCCAGCCAGTTCAGGGCCTCGCGTCGGTCCCGGACGGCGACCGATTCCGGAAACGGGATGCCGAACCGCTCGCACAGTGCCCGGGCAAAATCCCGCTCCCGTTCCAGGCGCAGCCCCTCGCCCGTGGGACACAACACCGGCACGCCGGACCGGACCAGTTCCTCCGCCCACGGCGCGCGCGCCCAGTCAATGGACTGCGGGATCACCAGACCGACGTTTTCCCGCCGCAGCAGCGGCACGGGGCTGGGAAACTCGCTGGCCGCGAAGGCAGGGCCGGCCAGTCGCGGCGGCCAGTGACCGTAGTCCCGCGTCAGGTACGTGAGCACCCGGACGCCGTTGTCGCGCAAAATGGTGGCCGTGCTCTGGGCGAAACTGCCCACGCCCAGAACCAGGGCACAACGATCCTGCTCTTGTGGGGTTGGCGCCGCACCGGTCATAACAAAACCCTCGCCGCTGTCCTTGACCGCCCCGCAGACTTCCCGTCCCACGCCCGCGGGTCAAGCCTGCCCGGCCAGAGACACGTAGATCCTGCCGGTCAGAAGGACAGGCGGTCCCGGCCGGTTCGCCCGGACGCGCCGGAAAGACGCAATCGCGCCGGTCCGTTGCCGGGCCGGGATCCGGGTTGTTGGAACGCGGCTTTTTGCGGAAACTGACCCTGTGAGATCGCGCTCAAGGAACAGGTTCGGGGGCATGCCACGCTTCGTCGGAGTCTCTGCCGTGGCGGGCTTGGGAGTTTGTCTGGCGGCCGGATTGGGCTGTGCAACTCGCCCGCCGGAAGGGGACCTGGCCCGGTATGAGTTTGCCCGGCCGGAGATGGGGATGGAATTCCGGATGGTCCTGTATGCGCCGAGCGAGTCCGCGGCGAGGGAGGCGGCCAGTGCAGCCTTCGCCCGGGTGCGACAGCTCAACGGGATCCTCAGCGATTATGAAGAGGACAGTGAATTGACCCGCCTGAACCGCAGCGCCGGCAGCGGGCGCTGGGTGCAGGTGAGCACCGAGCTGTGGGACGTGCTGCAGCACGCGCAGCAGATGGCCGCCCGCACGGATGGTGCCTTCGATGTCACGGTGGGGCCGGTCGTGCAGTTGTGGCGCCGCGCCCGCCGGCAGAGGGAACTGCCGGATCCGGCCCGGCTGGAACAGGCACGAGCGGCGGTGGGCTGGCGCGGCGTGGAGTTCGATCGTTCCCGACGCGCCGTGCGGCTGGCCAAGCCGGGCATGCGGCTTGACCTCGGCGGGTTGGCGAAGGGTTTTGTCCTGGACGAAGCCCTCGAAACGTTGCGAGATCATGGGATTCGCCGGGCCATGGTGGAAGCAGGTGGTGACCTGGCGGTGGGCGAACCCCCGCCCGGGCGGCCCGGGTGGCGGGTTCGGCTCACGGATTTGAGGGGGGGCGATTCCGGTGAAGAGGCATCCATCCTGCTGCGCGAGCGCGCATTGGCGACGTCCGGGGACCTCTACCAGTACGTCGAACTCGGCGGGGTCCGGTATTCCCACGTTGTGGATCCGCGGACTGGCGTCGGGCTGACGAACCGGAGTCTGGTGTTCGTGATCGCCAGGCGCGGGATGACCGCGGACGCGCTCTCCACGGCGGTGAGTGTGTTGGGCTCCGTTGCGGGCCTCTCCCTGGTCGAAAGCGTGCCGGGAGCAGCGGCGCGGGTCGTGGAGGCAGGGCCGGACGGAATTCGTACTTGGGAGAGCCGGCATTGGTGCCGATACATGGAAAGGCCTGCGGCCGACACGGGTGCGGGACCGGCTGGCCGGTTGAACCGGAAGGGGTTCCGGCGTGTGCTGCGAGTTGCCGCGTCGGGGCCCCGTGGATAGTTTTGGCAAGGCGGGTCCTGTTTGTCAGGGCGAAGGAGTGGTTCGGCTCTGCGGGCGGCCGCCCCCGAGTCCGCCGGTCGGGGCGGCGCCGAATGGAGGATGAAGAAGATTCTGGTCATAGACGACGAACCCGGCTTGCGGGAAATGGTCAACGCGGTGTTGACCCGGCGAGGGTACGCGGTGATCGAGGCACCCGACGGACGGGAGGGGGTGGAGTTGGCGCGCCAGCAGCACCCGGACCTGATCTTGTGCGACATCAACATGCAGCACATGAACGGGTATCTGACGCTGGCGGCGCTGCGCGACGATCCCGCCACGGCTGCCATTCCGTTCATCCTCATGACCGGGTACGCTGATCCGGCCGGGATGCGCCATGGGATGGAACTGGGCGCGGACGACTACCTCCCCAAGCCGTTCACCCCCGAACAGTTGCATGCCGCGGTGGAGGCCCGCCTCCGCAAGGCGCAGCAGATCCGCGAGGCCGCCGAACGCAAACTGGCCGACCTGCGCGACAGCATCAGCCTGGCCCTCCCCCACGAACTGCGCACGCCGTTGAATGGCATCCTCGCCTATGCCGAACTCCTGGCGACCGACGCGGAGTCCCTGCAACCGGAAGAGGTGGCGGAGATGGGGCAGGTGATCCTGGAATCGGGACGCCGACTGACGCGCCTGGTGGAGAATTTCCTCATCTACGCGCAGTTGGAACTGCTGAGTGCCGATTCGGACCGGATGGCCGCACTGCGGCAGAAGCAAACGCCGCATGCACGGGAGTTGGTGGAGGCACGGGCGCGCGAGGTGGCGGCGCAGGCCGGGCGTCCGGGGGATTTGCAGCTCCGGCTGGAGCCGGTGACGGTGCCCATGGCCGAGGAGTACCTGGCCCGCATGGTGGAGGAACTGGCGGGGAACGCGTTCAAGTTCTCGCCGGCGGGGACCCCGGTGGAAGTGGAGCTGGGCCGGGATGCCACTGGCGCCCGGCTCCGCGTCCGGGATCGCGGGTGTGGCATGACGCCCGAACAACTCTCGCGCATGGGCGCCTACGTGCAGTTCAACCGGAAGGTGCGCGAGCAACAAGGGCTGGGACTGGGGCTGACCATCTGTCGGCGGTTGGCCGAGGTGCATGGGGGCGGTCTGTCGCTGGAAAGCCAGCCGGAACGGGGTACGGTGGTGACCGTGCTTTGGCCGGAGAGCGGGCCATCCGGAGCCGGTGGTTGATTCGGGTGGAGGCGGCCGGCTTCTCTCCGAGGGTTCGTGTCGCGGACCGGCCGGACTAGCGGACGGGTGCCGGGGCGTGATGATTGGCGCGGCGGACGATCTCTTCGAGTGCGTCCTGATGTTCTTCCAGCGAGGCCACCAGCCGGAACTGCGTCCGGCACCGGTCGAGGTTGTGGTCCGGGCGGTGGATGCGGAAGTAGGTGTCGCCGAGCAGATAATCGGTGAGGAACCGCAGGCCGGTCTCGAACGTGATCAATTTCCCCGCTGGCACGAGCAACTCGCGCTCCGCCGGGGTCAGGAACGAACCGGCGCTCTCCAGGTACCCTTGGACCAGCTTTTCGAAGAGCGGCAGACTGACCCGGACACGGCTCAGATCGCGTTCGTCCTCGGCAGTGGGGCTGGTGACGGTGCGGACCATGTCGCCGAAATCGTACAGCACGCTGCCGGTCATCACCGTGTCCAGATCCACCACCGCCAGCGCGCGGTTCGTCTGTTCGTCCAGCAGGACGTTGTTGAACTTGGTGTCGTTGTGCGTGATCCGCTCCGGGATGCGCCCGGACGCCAGGGCGTCGAGGACCACGCCGGCGAGCGGTTCATGCCGGAGCGCGAATTCAATCTCCGCCCGGGCGTGGCGGGCCCGGTTGAGAGGGTCCCTCTGCACCGCCTCGGCGAACGCCGCGAAACGTTTCCGGGTGTGGTGAAAGTCCGGGATGGTATCGTGCAGGCGGGGCCCGGGCAGATCCGCCAACAGGGCCTGGAATTCGCCGAAAGCGCGACCGGCCTCCCAGGCGAGGTCGGGCTCGGTGACCGCCTCGCAGGAGCGGACCCCTTCGATGCAGACGTAGGTACGCCAGTACTCGCCATCGTCGTCCACGTAATGCGAGCGGCCGTCCCGCGTGGGTACGATGGTCAGGCAGCGCCGGCTGATGTCGCTTTCCCCGCGTTCCTCCAATTTCCGGCGCAGATGAGCGCACACACGCTCCAGGTTCGCCATCACCGCCCCGGGATCGCGGAACACACGCCGGTTGATCTTTTGATGCACGTACCGGACCCGTGCGCCGCCCTGGTTGTAGGTGGCGATGTAGGTCCGGTTGATGTGGCCGATCCCGCATGGCTCGGCGTGCACCAGGTCGCCGTGGACCTGAAACTGCCGGGTGACCCGCAGCAACGTTCCGAGTTCGGCGTCGCGCTCGATCATGGGCCCGACCAGACTGCAAAACGCCCCGGTCCCGGGCAACGGCAAAGCATGGCTTCCGTTCGCGCGGGTCCGCACGGCTCGAGTTTCCGGACTTGACTGCGGGGCCCGGAAAGAGTCGCGTGACGACCGGACGGCCGGTGGCCGCCGGTGGCCGGCCCGCTTGTCACCACCATGGAAGCAAAGGAACGCATCGCCTGGGCGGAGGAGATCGAACGGCACCTGTTCGGGCACATCCTGCCGTTTTGGGCCGGACCCGCCGTGGACCGGGAGGCCGGTGGCTTTCACGGGTGGCTCTCGGTCACGGGTGAACCGGATCCCGCCCGGCCGCGCGGCCTGGTGCAGAACACGCGCATCCTGTGGACGTTTGCCGCGGTGACCGACCTGCGCCAGGAAGCCGAATTCCACGCACTGGCGGACCGGGCGCTGGAATGGGTTCGCGACCGGTTCTGGGATGCCGACCACGGGGGCGGGTACTGGCACTTGGATCGTTCCGGGCGCGTCCGCAACGATACCAAGCAGGTGTACGGGCAGGCATTCGGGGTTTACGCCCTGGCACAGTATCACCTGGCCTTTGGCGCGCCGGAGGTTCTGGACCGGGCCCGCTCCTGGTACCGGACGGTGGACTCCCGGGCGCGAGATGCGGGACACGGCGGCTATGGCGAGGCCTTCGTGCGTGACTGGTCCCGACCCGCGCCATCGCTGGTGGGAGGCAGCGAACTGGGCGCTGCCAAATCCATGAACACGCACCTCCATGTCCTGGAGGCCTGGGCCACGCTGTACCGCGCCTGGCCGGACGAAGACCTTCGCCGGCGCGTGCGGGAGCTGCTGGAGCTTTTCCTGGACAAGATCGTGGACCCTTCCACGCATCACCTGCGGGCCTTCTTCCGGCCCGACTGGCAGCCGGTCGGCGAAGCCAGCTACACCTACGGACACGACATCGAGGCGGCCTGGCTGCTCTGCGAGGCTGCGGAGACGCTGGGCGAACCGGACCTGAAGCGCCGCGTCGAGCGCACGGCCGTGCAGATGGCCGGGGCGGTCCTGGCCGAGGCAATGGCCCCCGACGGGGGCGTGGCCTACGAAGGCAGGGATGGCAAAGTGACCCGGACGGATCGCGACTGGTGGGTTCAGGCCGAGGCTTTGGTCGGTTTTCTGCACGCCTGGCGGTTGACCGGTCACGAGAGGTTTCTGCAGGCCGCCCGTCGGGTTTGGGAATTCATCCAAACCCGGGTGGCCGACCCGGTGCACGGGGACTGGTTCTGGCGCGTGAACGAACAGGGTCAGCCGGATCGGTCCCTCCCGAAGTCCAGCGAGTGGAAAGCTCCCTACCACTCTGCGCGGGCCTGTCTGGAGGCCATCCGGCGGTTGCGCGATTGAGGCGGGGCGGCGCCGTGTCGTGCGTTTTCATGACATGACACCGGCCGTTTTGCGGCCGAGACTGGGGTCGTAACATCGTTGGACGAAACCCATGGCGGCCACGCATACCATGAAAGCGCGAGCATGGATCGGTGCGGCCCTGTGTCTGGCGGCCGCGAGCCTGCAGGCCCAACCCCAGTTGTTGTTCACCTTCGATTCGGACGTCGAAGGCTTCCAGAACGTGGTGTGGAAGGCGGACGCACCCGCCGGATGGAGTGGTGGTGCCACCATCCAGCAGAACCACACCGCCGGCGGATGGCAGAACCTGCTGACCAAGGAGTTTTCGTGGGGACCGGGCGGCGGCGTGGAGAACCAGCAACTGGCCATGCAAGAGCTGGCCAACCTGGGTGACCTGGCTCGAATCAGTTTCGACGTCATGGTGGACGGTGGCAGTTTTCCGCCGGACACCTCGGGTTGGTTCCAGCTCACCATCGTGGGCAACAGCGATGGAGCCGCCGGCTGGACCCAGCGCGAGAACCAGTTCACCGTCACGGGTTGGCACGACGCCAGCGACAACAACCTTTACACCCTGCACATTGACCAGCCGTTCTCGTGGCTGGGCTGGGAGCCCGGAGACACATGGTTCCAGTTGTGGACCGGCGCCAACTCCCCCGACAACATGCCGGTGAACTTCTATTTCGACAACGTGCGCCTGTACGCGGTGCCCGAGCCCGGCGTGCTGGCTTTGCTGCTGGGAGGCGCCTGGATGCTTTGGTTCCGCAGGCGAGGGTAGGGAAACAGGGTTGGTCGTCGGGTTGACAACCCAACGACACGGGCCGTTCCTGCGGGTGGAACGGCCCGTTTTTGTTTTCCCGGCGGGTGACCCGGATCTACTGCCCCATGCGCGGGCCCCGGATTCGGGCCGGGCACGCACGACCTGGGATCGGGTCGGGCGACATCCGCACGGCCGCCGCGCCCGGCATGCGGACCCGCAGCCCCGGCCCGGGTTGAAAGAAAACTCCCGGTCGCCGACCCTTCGTGTCGGGCGCGGGATCCCGATCCGTCCGGATCAGAACCGGCAATCCAGGGGGAGGGCTTCGGCCAGTCGGCGCAGGTACTCGTCGCGCGGGATTTCCAAAGCGCCCAGAAGTCGGGTCACCGGAGTCAGCATCTGGGTGTCGAACAGCACGAAGCCCCGGCGGCGCAGGTGCTCCAGGAGGTGGACAAGCGCCACCTTGGAAGCGTCGCTGACGCGGTGGAACATGGATTCACCGGCGAAAAAGCCGCCGATGGCCACGCCGTAGATGCCGCCCACCAATGCTTGGCCCTGCCAGACCTCCACACTGTGGGCGTGCCCCAGCTCGTGCAGACGCGTGTAGGCCTGAATGAAGGCCGGCGTGACCCAACTTTCCTCGCGGCCGGGGGCCGGTTGGGCACAACCCTCCATCACGGCGCGAAAGGCGCGGTCGTAAGTGATGCGGAACGGGTTCTTGCGCAGCAGACGGCGCAGGCTGCGGGGGATGTGGACGCGATCGAACTCGAAGATCGCGCGCGGGTCGGGCGACCACCAGGTGATGGGGTTGTCGGTCCAGGGGAAGATGCCCGACCGATAGGCCAAGAGCAGGCGTTGGGGTGAGAAATCCCCCCCGATGGCCACCAGACCGTCCGCATCGGCCAGACGCGGGTCGGGAAACCAGAGCCGGTGGCTGAGCAGGGCGGGCACGTGCGGGGATGCGCGCATGGCAGGAACGATGCCGCGGGCGCATCACGCCTGCGGGGGAGGTTCGTGCAGTTGTTGGAGCAGGCTCATCTCGAACCAGCCGGCCAGTTCCATGGTGGCCAGTGCATGGGCGCGCTCGGGGTCCCGCGGCAGTTCCTGGGGCAACGGATCCGGGCTGCCCAGGGCGATCCAGCTGCCCACGCGGACGTCGTTGAGCACCTGCAGCAGCATTTCGACCTCGCCCGGCCGGAGTTGGAGTTTCCAGCCATGCCCGTGCCGCTGGAGGGTGTCCGGCTGGCGCATCCACTGCCGGATCTGCCGGCGCGTGGCCTGGCGCTGTTCCGCCAGTGCCTCGTCGAGCAGTTGTTGGATGCTGGTGCCGTCGGGCGTTTCCGGGGTCAGCGCCCGGTGCCGTGCGTGGGCCGGCGGCACGCAGGGGTAGGCCTCGAGCAGTTCGGCCAGCACCGCTCGTTCGGTGGGGGTGAGGTAAAAACTGAACCGATCGCCGTCCGCCTCGAGGAGTTTCATTCGGCGCGTTCGAGGGTGGCGTGGAGGTTGTAGCTCTGGAGCTGGTGGACGTAGTGCTCCGCCTTCTCCAACGTTTCGCGGGTCAGAACGCTGCGTCCCTGATGATGCACCTGGAGCATGTGGTACTCGGCCTTGTGCCGGGGCCAGCCGAAGACCCGCTGGAAGACGTGGGTGACGTAGTCCATGTAATTGACCGGATCGTTCCAACAGACCACCAACCAGCCCGGGTCGGTCTCCGGGGCGGGACGGTCGGAGACGTCCGGTGTGGGTTGCACCTTTTCGGTCGTGTCGGTTGCGTGGCTCATCGGGGAAACGATAAAACCGGGTAGGCGGGTTGTCGAGGTGGGCACGGCTGCTCACGGTTCGTGCAGCGGCTGGAGGAAGTCCATCCCGAGCAGACAGACGTCGTCTTCGAATTGTGCCGTTCCAGAGAAGCTGCGCACCTCCGCCAGGAGGGCGTCGAAGAGGTCGGGTGTGGGCTCCTGCAATCGGGCGCGGACGGCCGCCTCGAGCTGTTCGGTCGAATAGAGTTCCTGGCTGGCGTTGTGAACCTCGTAGAGGCCGTCGGTGTAGAGCATCACCAGATCGGACGGAGAAAGGGTGATTTCAGCGTTCTGGTAGGCGACGGTTTCGATGAGACCCAGGGCGGGCTGGGGCCGTGGCGTGGGCCGCGGCAGGGGGGTTACCTCGCCGGTGCTGCGGCGCACGTGGAACGGTCGGGGATGACCGGCGTTGGCGTAGCGGATGATCCCGGTGGCGGCGTTGGCCACGAGGCAACAGGCCGTGGTCAGGATGCTGGCGTCGGCGTGCCGTAGAATGCTCAGCAGCTCTTGGTTGAGTCGGGTCAGCAGCGCTCCTGGATCCCGGGCCAGGGGTTTGAGCTCTTCCAACAGGGCCCGGATCACCGCGGTTACCAGGGCCGACCGGACCCCGTGCCCCGCCACGTCGCAGAGAAAGACCGACGCCTCCGTCTCGGACAGGGCGGCCACGTGGTAAAAATCGCCGCCGACCTCGCCGGTGGGCAGATACCGTTGAGTGAAGGCGAAGGCGCCGTGCTCCGGCCCGGCCTCCGGCGGGAAGAACGGCGCGTGCTGGGGCAGGAGGCACATCTGAATCTCGCGGGCCATCCGGAGTTCCTCCGCCATCTGGGCGTTCTTCCGCTGGAGCTCGGCCTGACTGCGGGCCAGTTCCTCGTTGGCCTGGCGGATGCGTTGTTCGGCCAGGCGCTGTTCGGTGATGTCCCAGAAGATGCCTTGCAGGCCGATGATCTGGTTGTGAGCCCCGCGCAGCGGGGTCTTCACGACCTGCACGTACAGTGTGCGGCCGTCCGGCAGGCGATGTTCCTCCACCAAATTCAGAGTCTGGCCGGTGGCAATGACCCGGGCATCGTCACGTTGGTATTTGCTGGCCAGTTCGGGCGGGTAGAAATCGAAGTCGGTCTTGCCCAGGATCGCTTCCAACGGCCTGCCCAGGGTGCGACAGAACTGTTGATTGGCGAAGGTGAACCGGCCCTGGATGTCTTTGCGGAAAATGTTCTGCGGGAGCGTCTCGACCAGCGAGTGGTAGAGAGCCTCCGAGTTCCGGAGGCGCTCCTCGGCCGCGCGCCGTTCGGTGATGTCGCGAACGGTCCCCTCGTAGTAGAGCAGTTTGCCGGAGGCATCCCGCACCGCGCGGCAGTTCTCGCTGATCCAGATGATCCGGCCATCCCGCCGGAAGACCGGCGACTCGAAATTGGTCAGCACGTCGTGCTGCTCCATCAAACGCATGAATTCCTCGCGCCGGCCGGGCTGGACGTAAAGGGTGGAACCGATGTCGGTGATGGACCGCATGAGCTCCTCCGGACTGGAATAGCCGTAGATGCGGGCCAGGGCCTTGTTGGCCATGAGGTACCGTCCCTCCGGGGTCGTGCGAAAGATGCCCTCGGTGAGGTGATCGAAGACCTCCCGGTACCGGGCCTCGGCGTCCAGCAGGGCCATCTCGGCCGCGTGCCGCTCCATGGCGTAGCGGATGGAACGGCGCAGCCAACGGACGTCCAACTGGGATTTCACCAGGTAATCCTGGGCGCCGGCGTGCACCGCTTCGACGGCCAGGGCCTCCTCGTCGGCGCTGCCCAGCACCACCACCGGGACGCGCGGGGCCGCACCCTTCAACAGCGGCAGGTTGCCCAGGCCGGCTCCGTCCGGCAGACCGAACTCCAGCAACACCACGTCGAACGGTTCTTTGCTCAACCGTTGCACCGCCTCAGCCAGGGACGGCACAAGCACGACCTCCGGCGCAGTCTCCCAAGCCTGCCGAAGTTGGGTGACCAACGTTTCGGCAGTGACCGCGTCGTGTTCGATGACCAGGATCCGTAGCGGTCGTTCGGGCATCGAAGGATCTCTCCTCCCACCGCGCCGGCCGCACCCGCGGAGGGCCTGCGACCAGCCGCGACGAAACATGTCAGGTCGGGGGAATGAACGCAAGCGGGCCCGGGTGTACGCAGCGGGTCTTCCGAAAGGTGGTGGGGGCGGCGCCGACGGTCATCAGTCGGTGATGCCGAGCAACCGCGGATGGCGATCCAGATCCAGCACCAATTGCGAAGTGCGGCTGAACGTCTGCAGCAGGGTCGGCTCAGACATCGGATCGTGCACCCGGATATGTGAGTGAGTCCGGTCGAAGCGAACCGTCACCCGGTCGGTACCGTGGACCCGTTCGTTCCAGAGGATTAGGATCCAGACGCCATCGGGGCGGTGGAGCAGCAGATCGTGCACGGTGGGGGGCATGGGATCCAGACGGTAGGCCGGGGGCCGTGATCGCGGATCGGATGCCGCGGGCCCCGCCGGCTGCAGCAACCCGGTCAAGCGGTGCAGATACCATGCCGCCGGCCGCGGCGTGTAGTCGGGCCGGTAAAACCCAAACCGCTGGTTCCCCGGCTCGTCCGTTCGGTCCCGCAACAAATAAACAGCGGTGTGACGCCAGCCGCGTTTGAACTGGGCCAGGTACATGGTCAGCAGGTGCCAGCCGTGGGTTTCCTCGTCCACATCGCCGCCCACGGTGACTCCGGTTTCAGTGGTGACGCGGGGCAGTCGTTCGAGCGCCTGCGGCGGGTAGCCGGCAAAGCCCTTCAGCCAGGTGCGGCCGAAGTTCTTGTGCAGGCCGTCCACGGGACAGGCCGGAGACGGGTCGGCGGCTTTCCAGGTCTTGTTGTCTTCCAGCCGCGGCGCGGCCGAGTGGTAGATGTAGTTGTGCACGTTGGCAAAATCGGCGAACCGGGTGCCCGCGGGCAGGAGGGTGTCGGCACCGGGTGGAATGGTGAGGTATTGCAGCCCGGCATTGTCCGTCTGCGCGCCGGGTTCCGACACGGTCCAGACGGGAAAGCGCCTCAACACGGGATCGGCCTTCACGGCTCGATAGAGATCGCGCTGGAGCAGGGCAACGGGCACCCAGGAATTCGTACCGCCGCCCCTGCGTCCCTGGTAGGTGACCGGCCAGTTGTTGGGTTCATTGTTGCCCTCCAGGGCCAGGAGCGCGCCCGCCTCGGCGAGTTTGCGCGCCCCGGTCAGCAAACGGTCAAGGTCGTTGCCGCCACTGAGCAGGCCGTAACTGAACCGCACGCCGGTCCGGCGGTGCAACTCCAGCAGATCGCCCACGGGCACGCCGCTTTCGTAGCCGGACCGGACCCAGCGCAGTCCGAGAAAGCCCAGCGCCTCGGCCGTCCGATCCAGCCGTTCCCCGCGGCGTGAGACGGCGCTGACCACGCCAAGCGAGTCCAGGAACGCCTCGGTGCCGGCGACGGGGGGAGGTTCGCCCGCGCAAGCAGTGCGTCCTGACGCCAGCAGAAGGAGCAGGGCGGCTCCGTGGGCGGGAAGGCGACACCGGCCGGTGGCGGGTGGGCGGAACCCTGACCGGGCGACCCCGGCCGGCATCGTTTCCCCGGGCGATCCTGTGGCGGGCGTTGCCGATTGCATCCCGCGGATAGGAGGACCCAACTGCATGGCGGGTTGCAACTGTGCGGCTTGGCGCTGCAAAAGTCCATGACGGATGGCAGGGGCCCGCCAGGCCGGCGCGCCGACCCGCTTGGGCGAATCGAATCACCTTGCCCGGGCCGCCCGGGGCGGTATCGTTGGCTTGAAAACAACGGCACATGAGAGGGAGGACGCATCGGCGGGGTGTTTGGGCCATGTGTGCCGCCTGGTGGGCGGGCACCATGGCCGCGATGGCGGCCACGGTGGGCCTGATCCGGATTGACGGTCCCATCGGGCCCGCCACGGCCAGCTACATCGAGCGCGCCATCGGCGAGGCGCAGGAGGCCGGGGACGAATGTCTGGTCGTGCAGTTGGACACGCCCGGCGGGTTGCTGGAGTCCACCAAGGAGATCGTTCAAGCCTTCTACGCGTCGAAGGTTCCCGTGGTCGTTTATGTGGCACCGGAGGGCGCCAATGCCGGCAGCGCGGGCTGTTTCATCACCCTGGCGGCCCACGTGGCTGCGATGGCACCCAACACGAGCATCGGGGCGGCTCATCCGGTGGCGCTCAACCCGATGGGCGGCGGACAACAAACCGACGAGGTCATGAAGCAGAAGCTGGAGAACTTCGCGGCCAGCTACATCGAAGCCATTGCCCGGAAACGGGGACGCAACGTGGAATGGGCCCGCGCCGCCGTCCGGGAAAGCGCCTCCATCACCTCCGAAAAGGCGCGGGAACTGAACGTCATCGAGATCATTGCCAGGGACCTGGCGGATCTGCTGCAGCAGTTGGACGGGCGCAGCGTGGAAGGGCACACGTTGGAAACGGCCGATGCGGAGGTGCGGGAAATCCCGATGATCCTCCGGGAACGCTTGTTTCAACGGCTCTGGCGGCCGGAGGTGATGTTCATCCTGATGCTGGTGGCCATTTACGGCATCATCGGTGAACTGAGCAATCCCGGGGCGATCTTCCCGGGGGTGGTCGGAGCAATCGCCCTGATTCTGGTCTTGTACATGGCGTCGGTGCTGCCCATCAATTTGGCAGGCGTGGCGTTGATCGTGCTGGCGGTGATTCTGTTCATAGCCGACGTGTTTGCCCCTTCCCACGGGGTGCTGACGGTCGGGGGTGTGGTCTCGTTTCTGCTGGGGTCCCTGATGTTGTTCAAGGGGGTGGAACCCGGTTTTCGCCTCTCGTGGGCCTATATCCTCCCGGGGGCGGTGGTCACGACGGCCTTTTTCGTATGGGTGGTGGCCAAGGGCCTTCGCGCGCAATGGTTACCCGTGCGGGTGGGCCGCGAGAGCATGATCGGTCTGCAAACCACGGCGCTCACCCCCATTGACGCGCGTGGTGGAAAGGTGTTCGTGGAGGGCGAGTACTGGACCGCCGTCAGCGACGAACCGGTACCGGAAGGCGCCCGTGTGGAGGTGGTGGCCGTGGAGGGTTTGACCTTGAAGGTCCGGCCGCTCCCCGGCCAAAAACCGGTGTGAGCCGTCGCCAGCACGGGTTTTTCGACCCTGCTCGGAAGAAAGGAGAACAGACATGGAAAAGCTCATCCTGCAACTGTTGAACCTGGGATCGTGGGTGGTGCCCATCATCATTCTGGGCGCCCTGGCCCTGCCGCAGATGTTCCGCGTGCTCCGCGAGTACGAGCGGGGCGTGATCTTCCGGCTCGGCAAGCTGATCGGCGCCAAGGGGCCGGGCCTGGTGATCCTGATCCCCATCATCGATCGCATGGTCAAGATGGACCTGCGCGTGGTGACGATTGACGTGGCCCGCCAGGAGATCATGACCCGTGACAACGTGCCCGTGACGGTGGACGCCGTCCTGTACTTCCGGGTGGTGGACCCGGTGGCGGCGGTGGTCAAGGTGGAGAATTTCTGGAAGGCAACCGCGCTGCTCGGCCAGACCACACTGCGCAGCGTGCTGGGGCAGGCCGAGCTGGATGAACTGCTCGCCCACCGCGAAAAGATCAACCAGAAACTCCAGGAAATCATTGACCGCCAGACGGATCCCTGGGGGATCAAGGTGACCGCGGTGGAGGTCAAGGACGTGGCGCTGCCCGACGGCATGAAACGCGCCATGGCCAAACAGGCCGAGGCGGAACGGGAACGGCGGGCCAAGATCGTCAACGCCGAAGGCGAGTTCCAAGCGGCCGAGAAAATGGTCCAGGCCGCGCAGATGATTGCCAAGGAACCGATCGCGCTCCAACTGCGCTATCTGCAGACCATGCGGGAGATCGCCAGCGAGCACAGCACCACCACGTTTGTGCCGCTGCCGCTGGAACTCTTCAACGTCTTCACCCAACGCAAGAGCGGCGGCTGATCACCCGCGGCCCCGCAGCCGCCCTTCCAACCGGGCCCGGCGCCGCGGCGAAAGCGCCGGGCCGGCAGGGGCGGTTGCAAAGTTCCGTGCGCTGGTGGAAACTCTGGGAAGGAACGGGAGGAAGGGGAACCATGCCGCTCTACGAGTACGAATTGTGCGAAGGCGACTGCGCGGTTTGCGGGGGCCGCTTCACGCTCATGCGGCCGGTGAACGCGCCGGAGCTGACGCGCTGTCCGGCCTGCAAAAGGCCGGTGCGCAAGGTCATCAGCACCTTCAACACGCCCCAGAAACTCAAGCCGCTCTCGATCTCCGACGCCAAAAAAGCCGGCTTTACCGTCTTCAAACGGATTGGCAAGGGCGAATACGAACGCCAGTAAGGGTGGGCAGATCGCCTATTGCAGGCCGGCCCGGCGCAACAGCTCCCGCCAGGCGGCCTCGCGGGTCTTCCAGAGGCAGGCGAGCGTCAGGGCCAGCGGCGCCACCAGAAAGAACATCCAGAGCGGCGCCTCCAATCGGAGCAGCAACAGGCCGTATCGTTCCGCCGGCGCCGGGAGGGAGTCGGGCTGTGCCAGAACCCGTACCATCAGCCAGACCAGCCCCCCCAGCACGAAGATCACACGGTTCACGTGACAGAGGCCACGTACCTCATGGGTCAGGCGGGGATCTTCGAAAGACGCCGCCGCCGCAGGCAGGAACCGATTGACCTCGATGAGGAGCCACCACCCCGCCACGCCGGTGATTCCGGTCATCAGGGTGAACCACGGATGATCGGGCAAGCGCGCGTGCCAGTAGAGGAACGGGCTCAAGCCCCACAGCAACAGTGCCAGGGAACGACTGCGCCGGAGCGAGCCATCCCAGGAGCTGCCGGGATTGAAGGAGGATGGAAGGCGCAGCGTGCAGAGATAGAGCCAGCCGGTGACGGCAACCGCCGGCCAGGGCCCCAGGCTCCAGAAACCGATCTGCCGGGCCGTCTGCACGCAAACCACCATGCCCAGCGGAAGGGCCCAAGCCAGACCGGCCAAACCCTGGATCAACCCCGGCAGGGCCCGGGCCGGAAGTTGGGAAGGGGCGTGGGACACGTCCATCTGTGACCGGGTTGCCGGGGAGACCGGCCGCGTTCCGGGCCGGTCGGGTCCTCAAAACGACAGATAGGTGTACTCGCGGAGGCCCCGCTCGTATTCATCCAGCAACCGCATGGCTTCGGAGGGTTTCATGCGGTCGGACCGGATGGCCTCGTCCACCTGGGCCTTCATCTGGCGTTTGAGTTCGTTCTCGTCGTACTGCACGGCTGCCAGGGATTGCACGATGGTTGTGCCCTCGATGATCTCCTCGATGTAGTAGCCGGCCGGCTCGTCGGGGTCGAGGAACACGTGCACCTCGTTGACGCGGCCGAACAGGTTGTGCAGATCGCCCATGATGTCCTGGTAGGCGCCCATGAGGAAAAAGCCGAGGTAATAGGGCTCCACGGCGCCCGGCCGGCCGTTGCCGTTGTTGCGGCGTTGCAGTGCGTGCAGAGGGAGGGTGTCCCGGACGTCCTCCAGATCGATGAACTGGTTGACCTGCCCGTCCGAATCACAGGTGATGTCCACCAGCGTGGCCTCGCGCGTGGGCGGCTCGTTCAGCCGGCTGATGGGCATGATGGGGAACAGATGCCCGAGCGCCCAGTGATCCAGCAGGGACTGGAACACCGAAAAGTTGCAGAGGTACTGATCGCTCAAACTGTCCTCGAGCTTGCGGATTTCCTCGGGAACGTGCGGGCGCCCCTTGTAATGGGCCACCACCGCGCGGCTGATGTCCCAGTAGAGCGTCTCGATCTTCGCCTTGTCGGGCAGGTCCATCAGGCCGAGGATGAACATGTGATGGGCGTCTTCGCGCCGTTCCTGGGCGTCGTGGTAGGCCTCCAGCTTGTTCAGTCGCTCCAGGTTTTGCCGGATGTCGAGCAATTCGTGCACCAGGGGATGCTCCTTTTCGCCGAATTCGAACCGCGCCTCCGGCGGGCATTTTTCGATGGACCCGAACACTTCGACGACCAGCACGCTGTGATGGGCCACAATGGCCCGGCCGCTCTCGCTGATGATATCCGGGTGCGGCACCCCCTCGGCGTCGCACACGTCGGCGATGTAGTACACCACGTCGTTCGTATACTCCTGCAGGGTGTAGTTGGTGGAGCTCTCGAAGGTGGAACGGCTCCCGTCGTAGTCCACGCCCAGACCGCCGCCGACGTCAAGGTACTGCAACGGGAATCCCATCTTGCGGAGTTTGGCGTAGTAGCGGGCCGCCTCCTGCACGGCCCGTTTGATGGTGAGGATGTCCGTCACCTGGGAACCGATGTGAAAGTGAATCAGTTTCAGGCAGTGGGCGAGCCCTTCGGACCGGAGGATCTCGCACGCGGCCAGGATCTCGGCGGTGCTGAGACCGAACTTGGCGTTTTCACCGCCGCTGCCTGCCCAGCGGCCGGATCCCTTGGCCAGCAGCCGGACCCGCAGCCCGATGATCGGCTCCACGCCGGCCTGCCGTGACTGGACGATGATGTGGCGCAGCTCCTCGAGCTTTTCGACCACCAGGATCACCGTCTTGCCAAGCTTGGTCCCCAGCAGGGCCATCCGGATGAAACCGGCGTCCTTGTACCCGTTGCAGACGATCAGACTGCCCACCGCCGGCTGCAAGGCCAGACCGGCGTACAACTCGGGTTTGCTGCCCACCTCGAGGCCGAAGTCATACGGGCGCCCCGCGTCGAGGATCTCCTCCACCACCTCCCGCAACTGGTTGACCTTCACCGGAAAGACCCCGCGGTAACGTCCCTGATAGTTGAACTCCTGGATGGATTGTTGGAAGGCCTTGTTGAGGGCCTCGACCCGGTGCCGCAGGATGTCCTGAAAACGAATCAACAACGGGAACTTCAGCCCCCGTGCGCGTGCTTCTTCAACCACGTCGGTCAGGTCCACCGTGGCGCCCGCCTCCTGGAGGGGGCGGACCACGACGTGCCCCTCCTCGTTGATGTCGAAGTACTTCGCGCCCCAACGATCAATGTGATAGAGCTCCCGGGCTCGGGCGATGTCCCAGGACTGCCTTGCATCGGTCGGCTGGCTCATTTGGTCGTCTCGCTCAAAAATGGCTGGCACTATAGAAGGATGTCTTGGGAAAGCAATCCAGAGCGCAGTTGAACGGTTCCCTCAATGATTGCCGAGGCGTTGAGCCGGGCGATCGGCAAACAGCTGGTGCGCCTCCCGCAGGATGTCCGGAACCCGATCGGCGAACGGGCTGCCGGCCAGGCAGGGACCCAGATCCACCTCGTCCACCCGCGCAGCATTCTGCCCGGGGAACCAGTGGTCGGCCTGGCCCAAAAGGTTGTAACGCATGCGCGCCCAGGCGAGCAGATCCAGTGGCTTGGCATAGGTCCAAAGGCGGAGGATTTCCAGGATGTTGATCTGGCCGGGCACCTCGGTGTACTCGGGGATGCCCTCGAACCAGCGGGCGCACCAGTCGGCGCCCAGCTCGTTTTTCATCACGGCCCGAAGCCTGGCCTCGATCGGCGCGATGACCTCCGCAGCGCGGGGCAGGTATTGCAGCGCCTCCACGTGCTCGTCGAAATCGGCAGGGCGCGCCACCCCGCAACTGAGCGTGTGGACCTCCGGGCGCGCCAGACAGTACAGGTCGTTGAATTGCATGGGCGTCAGCGGCGCGCAAAGGGCCCGCATCCGGGCCGAGGCCTCGTAGAGTTTGCCTCCCTTGTCATTGGGACTGATGATGAACACCCCCATGTCATGCTCGGCCGCGGCGCGCACGGCCGGCCAGGTCAGAGGGTTCACGAAGTACCAGTGCAGGTTGACATAGTCGAATTCGCCCGTCTCGATCGTCTCCACGATCAGGTCGGTGGGCGCGTGGGTGGAGAAACCGATGAACCGGACGCGACCCTCTCGTTGGAGCTGGCGGGCGGCAGCCAGGCAACCGCGTGGTCGCATGGTCCACTCGAACAACTGCCGGTTGTTGATCCCGTGGACCGCCAACAGGTCCACGTAATCCAGGCCAAGGTTGCGGAGCGAGGTGTCGAAGTCCCGCAGGAACTGTTCGGCCGAGGCTCGGGGGGCCACTTTGGTCTGAACCAGGATCCGGTCCCGCGGCAGTCGGGGCAGGATCCGGCCCAACTGCAGTTCGGAAGTGCCGTACCCGCGGGCGGTTTCGAAGTGGACAATCCCCAGTTCGTATGCCCGCCAGACACACGCCTCCAGGTTCTGCTGATTCTCCGCGGGGATGCCCGGCGCGTCGGCGTCTTTCCAGGAATGTTGGAAGCGCATGCCGCCGCAGGAGAGCACGGGCATGGACAAACCGGTGCGACCAAAGCGGCGGTAGTACATCGTCGGACCCCGGATCAAACGGCCAGTGACACCGTGCGGCGGCCGGCGGTCAAATAGTTGAGGTAGGTGATCAGCTTGGAGCGGAGCTGGGGGCGGGGGACGATGGCGTCAATCAAACCATGTTCCAAGAGGAATTCGGCGGTCTGAAAGCCGGGCGGCAACTCGCTTTGCGTGGTATCCTTGATGACCCGCGGCCCGGCAAAGCCGATCATGGCGCCGGGTTCGGCCAGGATGAGATCGCCCACGCTGGCGAAGCTGGCCATGACGCCTGCCGTGGTCGGATGGGTCAGCACACTGATGAAGGGCAGCCGGGCTCGCGCGTGGTACGCCAGGGCGCCGCACGTCTTGGCCATCTGCATGAGGCTGAAAAGGCCTTCATACATCCGTGCCCCGCCGCTGCTGGAGATCAGGATCACCGGCAGTTCGCGGTCCGTGCACACCTCCACCAGGCGGGTAACCTTTTCCCCCACGACTGATCCCATGGACCCGCCCAAGAAACCGAAGTCCATCACCCCCAGGCCGCAATAATGAGGGCCGATCCGACACAGTCCGGTCACGATGGCGTCCTTCAGCCCGGTGGCCCGTTGGTACTCCTCCAATTTGGCGGTGTAACTGGCCACTCCCGTGAACCCCAACACGTCCACGCTCACCAGATCGGCGTCCATCTCCTCGAACGTGCAGGTCTCGACCAGCGAGTGGATCCGCTCGCGGGCGCTCATCGGGAAGTGATGGCCGCACTTGGGACAGACCTTGAGGTTCTCGTCCAGTTCCTTGTCGAAGACCATCACCGCGCATTTCGGGCATTTGGTCCACAAGCCTTCTGGAATGTCCCGTTTGCGCGAGCGCCCGGCCAGCTTCGGTTTCTTCACGAAGGACGTGCCAGGATCCGAAGCCGGTGCCGGCGCCGCCTGCGGTGCGCCGGCCGGCGCGGTGCCGGATCTGCGCGTGGACGAGGTGTCTGACATGGACGCTTTCGGTTTTGCTTTTGACACGATGCTGGAATCCTCGCGTTTGGCGGCATTCTAACGGATCAAAGCCCGCGTGCAACTGTCCAAACACACACCTCCGCCGCGCCTGCCTGACGCAGCACCCCGGCACAGGCGCCCGTGGTGGCGCCGGTGGTGAACACGTCGTCCACCAAAACCACCCGGCGCCCGCGCACCACCGCACCCGCGCCAAGCTGGAAGGCCCGCCGCACGTTGCGCAGCCGTTCCTCCCGACTCAGCAGGGCCTGCATCTTGGTGGGCCGCACCCGGCGCAACCAACCGGTTTCCAGTGGAAGACCGGTGGCCCGTGCCAGGTGGCGCGCCAAGCGAGCGGCCTGGTTGAACTCGCGCTCCCGTTCCCGCACCGGATGCAGCGGTACGGGCACGATGGCGTCCCATCCCCCCTCCCGCACGGCGTCTGCGGCCGCCCGCACCAGCAGCCGTGCCAGGAAAGGCTCAAACCACAGCGCGCCCTGGTACTTATAACGGTGGATTGCCTCGAGCACGGGGCCTTCGGCCACCACGGCCGCCCGCGCCGTGGAGAACGGCAGATCGCGCCCGCGACAGTTGGCGCACTCGAACTGCACGGTGGCCTCGCCGGGGATCGGCAACCCGCAACGTTCACACCAAGGCGGCCGCAGCAGCCGCACCTGTCTGCGGCACCGCCGTCCCACCCATCCCCAGCGCGGCGTGGCCGGTTCGCTCCGGCACAACTGGCACACACGCGGATAGAGCAGCCCCCACCATGCCTCCCACCACCGACGCCACCGCCGCGAGGTCAAACTTCGGGCAAACAAATTGGGCGCAACTCGAACCCATCCGGCTTGGGCCAAATCGGGTTTCATACGAGCTGGCATGGGTTCCGGCCGGTATCGTCCCACACCGGCGGGATTTCCACAAGTTCGCTCCATCGGCTCCTTTCGATCATCTGGCGGCGTGGGGAGATGCGTGGGAGCATGCAGATGCGATGGAGCCGGGCCGTTGGGCCACGCCGTTGACACACCGGGGGCGTTTGTTAGCGTCGCGTTGTGCGGAGCCCGGCTGCGAAAGAAAACCGTCCTTCCGACTGGCGCACCCGGTTGTGGGCGGCATGGAGCGGCGCCACCTTGGGCGCCGGCGCTTCCGAATCGCCCTGGTTCCAAGCAGTGCGCTTTTGCGGCGCCGTCCTGCGCGAATTCAACCGCAACCGCGGTTTCGTCCGCGCGGCAGCCCTGTCCTATGCCACGCTGCTTTCGCTGGTGCCGCTTCTCGCCCTGGTCCTCGGGGTCACCAGCACCCTGCTCAAAGGACGCAGCGAGGCGCAAATCGAGGCATTCGTGGACCGCTTGGTCCAGGCGGTCATACCCCCGGCCGCGCCCACCAACCTTCCGCCGGCCTTGCAGGCCGAGTTTTGGGCCACCGAGCTGCATGCCCAGTGGTGGGCGCCCGGTCTGACGCTGGCGTTGCCCGGCCGGTCTGGGCCCGACGGGGCAGCCATCCCGGACTCCCCAACCGCTGAACTCCCGGACAAGGAGGCCACGCCGGCCGCAAGCCCCGGTGGCCGACCCGAAGTGGCGCCCACGACGGCGCAGGACCTGCGCCGCGTGGTGGCCCAGAGGCTGCGCGAGTTCATCCAACACACCCGCAGTGCGGAGTTGGGCGTCACCGGCAGTATTGCGTTGTTGCTGATGGCGATCCTGCTGCTGGCAAGGGTGGAGAACACCATGAACGACATCTGGGGTGTGCCGGAGGGGCGACCGTGGTTCATGCGGGTGGTGCTCTATTGGGCCTGCCTTACACTGGCACCGCTGTTGGTGGTGGGTGCGGTGGCGCTAGCCTCCGGACCCTACTGGGAGGCGCCCCGGGAATGGCTGGCCCGCATGCCGTTGGTGGGCGGCCTGTTGTTCCGCGCGTTGCCCCTGCTGATGCTCTGGATGCTCTTTGCCGGATTGTACCGCCTGGTGCCCAACACCCGGGTCGAATGGTCTGCGGCCTTGGTGGGAGGCGGGTTTGCCGCTTTGTTGTGGCACCTGAACAACCTGCTGAACGTGCTCTACGTCTCCCGCGTGGTGACGAACTTCAAGATCTACGGAAGCCTCGGACTAGTGCCGGTGTTCATGGTCGGTCTGTACGTCGCCTGGGTAATCGTCCTGCTGGGCGCGCAGGTGTCGTACACATGGCAGCACCGCGCCCACGCGGCGCAGGCGCACCTGGCGGTCCAATTGGACCAGCGCGGCCGTGAGCTGCTGGCGCTCCGGCTGATGGCCGAGGTGGGACGCGCGTTCCAGAACGCCGAAAGGCCCCCTTCCGTGCAAGACCTCTCCGCCGCTTCCGGTGCCGTGCCCCGGCTCTGCCTGGACGTGCTGGACCGGTTGAAGGGGGCGGGGCTGGTTTTGGAGCTGGTAGGGGAGCCCCCCGCCTACATGCCGGCGCGCCCCCTGGAGAGCATCACCCTCCACGACGTTTTACGGGCCATGCGAAGTCGAAACGGGACGGATTGGGACGGCGCAGACTCGGACCCCACCCGCGAGGTCTGGAGCGAGTACGCCCGCGTCCTGGCAGCGGAGGAACAGGTCGCCGCCGCGGTCACCTTGCGCGAACTCGTGGCCCGGATGGGAGCGCACCCGCAGGTGACGGCGCCGCAGACCCGGCAGTTGCACGGTGCGGCCGCCGTCTGCACACCCGCCTCCCCGACACCTGCGCAGCCGCGCGCATCGGTCGAACAAACAGCAGAGCCCGGCCCAACCGGCCCGGGGACGGAATCCCCGGACAAACCGACCGGGACACTGCCCGGCCCTGCGGAATCCGGGGGAAAACCTTCCGACGCGGCCGGGGCGGATCCGCATCAAGGTTCCCGTTCTTCTCGTGAAGGCACCCGGCGGGAGACCGCGCCTGCGAGCGATCCCGATTTTCCCTTGTAAACCGCCGGCGGCTCGCCGGAACGGAGCATCCGACCGCCCGGACCGGTTTCGACCTGGCGGAGATGCTCCGGCGTGGACAATCCCCGGCGGAGAAGGCACAACCCGTTTGCAGCACGCGCGGCTTCTGCCACTTTCCGTCCGTGCAGAACGAGGCTGTCCAGCCGGTCGGCGCCGGGAACGAGCCAGTCTGCCGTGGATGGATTGTTTACGACGGCAGGTGCGGGAGCTGTCGGCGCTGGGTTTCACGCTGGGGCTGGTTGTGGGAACGGCGCGGCTTTCGCTTCGTCTCTTTCGACGATCCCCGGGCACGGAAGCTGATCGGCCCGGAACAGACGGCCGTGCCCGACGAAATGAAAATCTTTTTGCCTGACGGGCGGTCGCTGGGAGGTGCGGCAGCGGTGGCGTGGTTGTGCCGCAGGGTGGGATGGCTGTGGCTGCTGGGGGCGTTCCTGGAATTGCCCGGCGTTCGTGGGGCGGCGGCGCGGGTTTACCGATGGTGGGCCCGGCATCGCTCCCGGGATGAGCGGCCCTGTCCGGTTCCGCGAGCAGATCCGTCCGATGCAGATCCGCTCAGGCACCGGCCCTGAGCTTCGGGAAGAACCGCTCGGCCACGCGGCGGGTATGGTCGCTCAGCTCCTCCAAGCTGAGCCGTTTCACCTCCGCAATGACCCTGGCCGTTTCCACCAAGTGGGCCGGTTCGCAACGCCGTCCGCGGTGCGGCTCGGGCGCCAGGTAGGGGGCGTCCGTCTCCAACATGAAACTTGCCGGCGGTGTGGCTGCCACCGTCTCACGGACGCCCTGACCGTTTCGGAAGGTGACCAGGCCGGTAAAGCTTACGATGGCGCCGGTGGCCAGCACCCGTTCGAGGTGCACCGGCGTTTCAGCAAAACAGTGAAACACGCCGCGCACATGCGGCGCATAGTCGGCATACACGGCCAAGGTACGGTCGAAGATCGCACGTTGATGGATGACGCAGCCCAAGCGGGTCTCGGCCGCCACTTCGAGGTGCTGGCGAAACAGCCGCTCCTGAAGCTGGAGCACAGGTTCCCGCCGGGCCGGATCGGCAGGAAGGCGGAAGGCGTCCATCCCGGTTTCGCCGAGGGCCACCACCTTCGGATGCTGCGCCAGCTCACGCAGGACGGGGCGCAGGTCTTCCGGTGCCCGGGCCGCTTCGTTGGGATGCCAGCCAACCACCGCAAACAGCTCCGGGTACCGTTCGGCTAGCTCGATGCAACGGCGGCTGTCCTCGAAGTCGGTGGCGACAACCACCATCCGCGTCACCCCGGCCAACCGCGCTCGCTCCAACACCGCTTCCAGATCCGCTTCGAACGCCCGGTCCGCCAGATGCACATGCGTGTCGTAAAACGTAGCCATGACTGGATCAGCTCCCGGACTCCAACATGAGCACCCGGCCGCCTCGAAGCAATCCGCCGATCCAGAGACGGCCACCGAGCCGCCGCCCACCGGGTGGTCGGCCGGGCCATCACGCGTGCTGCACCGGCTGTCCCGGACCGGCACAGGCCGGGTGGGGAGCCTTCGGCAGCGTTCGCTCCGGCGTTGAATAGCAAAACACACCGGACCGTCAGCCGCTGGTATGAGATCGAGCTGGCTGTGGAGCGTGGCGGCGCTGGTGCTGCTGGCGACCGGACCGGCCACCGGGGCCGATATTTTCGAACAAAACCGGCGGTTGGGCAGGGGAGTGAACATCCTGGGATACGACCCCATCTGGCGGGATCGAACCCGGGCGCGTTTCCAGGAACGACATTTCCGCCTGATCCGCGACGCCGGATTTCAAACCGTGCGGATCAACCTCCACCCGTTCCGGCACATGAGCCCTGACCCGGACCGGGCGCTGCCCTCTGAATGGTGGACCACGCTGAACTGGGCCGTCAGCAACGCCACCGCCAGCGGCTTGAACGTCATACTCGACCTGCACGAGTTCAATGCCATCGGCGAAGACCCGGAAGGGCACAAGCACCGGTTCCTGGCCTTCTGGCGCCAGATCGCGGCACGGTCCTGGCCGGACACGGTCTGTTTCGAGCTGTTGAACGAGCCCTGCAAAAAGTTGACCCCTGCGCTCTGGAACCAATGGCTGCGCGAAGGCCTAGCGATCGTCCGCCAGAAACATCCGCAGCGGCCGGTGATCATCGGACCGGCGTTCTGGAACTCCGTGGACCATCTGGAGGAACTGGACCTGCCTGCGGAGGATCGGCGCATCATCGTCACCGTGCACTACTACAAGCCGATGGCCTTCACCCATCAGGGCGCCTCCTGGACCGGGCAGCAGGACAAGGTGGGCATAGACTGGCGTGGCACCGCTGAGGAGGTGAACGCCATCCGAGAGGACTTCGACAAGGTCGCCGATTGGTCCCGCAAACATCAACGCCCCGTCTTCCTCGGCGAATTCGGCGCCTATGACCGCGCCCCCATGGAGGCGCGCGTGCGCTACATCCGGACGGTCGCCCGCGAGGCCGAAGCGCGCGGCTGGAGCTGGGCCTACTGGCAGTTCGACGGGGACTTCATCGTGTGGGACATGCAGCGCGACCAATGGGTCCGCCCCATCCTGGAGGCGTTGATCCCATCCACACCGTGAGGCCGCGGGCCCGGCTGGGAGTCCGGCGCTCAGCCCCCGGAACCGGCCGCGCCGGTGGGACCGGCGGGACCCGGGGCGCCCGGCATCGCCGCATGCCGGCGCAACTGTTTCACCGCCGCCAGCAGGTCCTTGGGCCAGGGCGACCGAATCTCCACCCACCGGCCCGTGACCGGATGGGTCACCCCAAGGGCCTCGGCATGCAGGGCCAGCCGGTCCAACAGCGGGCGCTCCTGCCCGCCCTTGGCCAGGCGGTAACCGGATTTGATGCGGGACAACCACAGCGGAGATCCGCCGTACAGTTTGTCGGCCACCACCGGCCATCCCCGATGCGCCAAATGCACGCGGATCTGATGGGTCCGGCCCGTCCGCGGCCGGCACTCCAGCAGCGTGTAACCCAGGAACCGCTCCAGGACACGAGAATCCGTCACGGACTCCTTGCCCCGCTTGCGCACCACGCACATCCGTTCCGGCCGGGCCGGATCCGGCGCCAACCGCGCCGAAACGCGGAATTCGCTCTCGGTCACCGCCCCCTCCACCAGCACGACGTAGCGCTTCTCCGTCTGGCCCGATTCGAACTGCCGCATCAAATGCGTGAGCGACTCCTTGTCTTTCGTTAGGAGCAGCACGCCGCTGGTCTCGAAATCCAGGCGATGGACGTTCGCCAAGTAGGTCAACCCACGAGCCACTGCCCATGGTTTGCCCTGGGCGATTCCCTCCTGCAGCAGACGCATGAGATTGGGACGGGTTGGATCGTACCGGTCGGGCGAGGTCAGCAGCCCCGCCGGCTTGTCCAACGCCAGCAGGTGCGCGTCCTCGTAAAGGACGCGGATTTCCCAGAACCCCTGACCGGCCGGTGCAGAAAGCTTCAAAACCGGATCCATGGACCCCGGACTACCTCGCAGCCCCGTACTCCTCTGTCAAGCGGCACACCGCAAGGTGAGCAACCGCCCGCAGGCCCCAGCCTGCGCTTGTGCCTCCGCCTCATCCACTTGTGGCCACCCATGGCGAAGCTTCGCTTTGGCCCCACCCGCGGGGCAATGCCCGCACCCGCCGGCCCGGCAAGAACTCCCGCCGTGGAACCGGCCGCCAATCGCCGGCCTGCCGGGGCCCGTGGCGCCCCGCACCACAACCCGTTCGTCATCAAGTCATTGCAGCAGACGAGGGTACACCCCACCTCCTCCCGGGAACGGGCCCCACGGCGGGTCACCCCGGCCGGCGCTGGCCCCGCCATCGTGTCCGACCGAATTTCTTCAAAAAAAAGCACGATCATGACCTTGCAGGGGTGGGTGGTTGCGGTACAATGCGCGCGGTTGATGGAACTGCGGACGCGGGTTCCGGAAGCTCGAGACCGCCCGAGGCGCCGGAACGCCCAAATCCGCGGTGGGGCCTGGCGGCCCTTGCGGGGCAGAGGGCTCGGCCCTGACGGTTTTGCCAAGGAGGTTAATGGTTGAGGACTAACTGGTTCGGCGGGGGCGTCCACCCCTTCGGGCGCCCCCGCTCACTTTAACGACGCACCTCGGGCGGACAGCCGGGCCGGCGGCTGGAGGAGGATGGGCAAAGCTCCGGGTGGCGAACCCGAACGGCCGGCCGATACACGAACCCTTGCGGCCATACAGGGCAGCTTATGAACGGTTCCTTCCAGTTTACGTGGGCGGACATCGCCATCTTCGTTCTCTTTGTCATCTGCGTGGTGGCGGTGGGTTTGTGGAAAAGCCGGGACGAGAAGGGCAGCGAGGATTACTTCCTGGCCGGGCGCGGTCTCCGCTGGTGGTTGATCGGGTTCTCGCTCATCGCGGCCAACATTTCCACGGAACAGTTCGTGGGCATGAGCGGCAATGCCGCCATGCACGTTGGTCTGGCCATCGCCAGTTATGAATGGATGGCGGCGATCACGCTGGTGGTGGTGGCGTTTGGTTTTCTGCCTTATTTCCTGCGGGCCGGCATCTACACCATGCCCGAGTTTTTGGAGTACCGGTACAACGGCGCGGCCCGGACCATCATGGCCGTGGCCACCATCTTCATCTATCTCCTGCTGCTGGGCGCGGTGACCTACTCGGGGGCGCTCACGCTGAGCACCCTGGCCGGGCAGGCGGGGCACCATCTTTCGCTGGGCGCGGGTGCGCTGATCATCGGCCTGATTGCCATGCTTTACGTGACCGCCGGTGGTCTCAAGGCCTGTGCCTGGGCCGACCTGATCCAGGGAAGCGCACTTATACTGGGCGGCGCGGTGATCATGATCTTCGCGTTCCAGAAGCTGGGTGCGGCAACGGAGGCGGCCACCGTGGTGAGTCCGGAGACGGGTGCCGTGGCCATGGTCACGCTGTCGCCCGACGCCGGAGCGGTCGAGCGGTTCTGGGAACTGAACCGGCCGCGGATGAACATGTTTCTGCCGGCCACGGACACGGTCCTGCCCTGGACGGCCCTCCTGTTGGGATTGTGGATTCCGAATTTTTACTACTGGGGACTGAATCAGTACATCACGCAGCGGACGCTCGGGTCGGCATCACTGGCCCAGGGACAGAAGGGCATCGTGTTCGCCGCGTTCATGAAGCTTTTGATCCCCTTTGTGATCGTGATCCCCGGGATCATTGCGTTCAACCTTTACAGCAACCAGATGCGGCTGGCGGCGGTGCAGGACACGGCCAAGAGCATGGCCCTCTATTTCAAAGCCAATCCCGACACCCGCTTCGTGGAGCTGGCCGAAGCACCTTCTGAAGAGCAGTTGAAGACCTGGCCGGAGGGCCGTTATTTGCTGGCGGTTTATCCGGATGAAGCGGCCGTACGGGCCGTGCGGGTCCACAATCCGTGGGTCCTGCCGATCCCGCGGGCCGTGTACGACTCCCTTCAACCGGCCCGGTTCCAGGTTTTCACGACGGAGGATCACTCCTGGCGTGCGGTGCATCCCGGGCTGGCCGAGGAATTGGACACCTACAATGCCCGTGTGGAAGAGGCGGCCCGGCAGGCGGGTGAACGACCTGCGGTGGAGAAGCTGATTGCCTTCAAGTACGACACGGCGCTGGCGCAACTGCTGGGTCACGTGTTGCCCCAGGGCGTGGGCGTGGTCGGGTTTGTGATGGCAGCCTTGCTGGGCGCGGTGGTGAGCTCACTGGCGGCCATGCTCAACGCCGCGTCCACCATCTTCGCCATGGACGTTTTCAAGAAGTTCCTCAATCCGCAGGCGTCCCAGGAGCGGATCGTGTGGGTAGGCCGCGTTTCCGTGGTCGCATTCACGGCGGTCGCTGTCTTTCTGGCACCGCAGTTGGGGAACCCGAAGATCAGCAACAGCATTTTCACGATCATCCAGGAAAGTCAGGGCTTCATTTCGCCCGGCATCCTGGCCGTCTTCGTGTTCGGTTTGATTGTGCGGCGGGGTCCGGCGATCTGCGGCGTGGCCGGTCTGCTTACCAACATTGTGGCCTACGGCACGTTGAAGCTGCTGGTTCCCGAGCTGCAGTTCCTCAACCGGATGGCGGTCTGTTTCGGGCTCTGCCTCCTGGTCATGGGCGCGATCACGCTGGCGCGGCCGTTGCCCCAGCCGGTGGAGTTCAAGCAGCAGTCCGCCATTGCACTCGAAAGTTCAAGCGGAGCCAAACTGGCCGGGTTGGTTGTCATCGTGATCACGGTTTCACTTTACGCGATCTTCAGTCCGTGGGGCGTCGCCCGGTGAGGTGGGGACGCGGATGCACGAAAAGAAACAGGGAGGTGGCATGGCAGCAAGGGCAGTCGGGCCTTCTGTGAGTGGGGCCGGTTGCGAAAGCGGCGTCGCGGCGGACGAGCGCGGGGTGGAGGTGCGTACATTCGGCACGTTGCCGGACGGCCGGAAGGCACGCCTGTTCACGCTCCGAAACCGGCAGGGCACGCTGGTTCGAATCACCAACTACGGCACCATCGTGACGGAGCTGCACGTTCCGGATCGGCGGGGCCGGTTGACGGACGTGGTGTTGGGCTTTGACCGGCTGGAGCCGTACCTGCAAGGACACCCGTACTTCGGATGCACGGTGGGACGGGTGGCCAATCGGATCGCGGGGGCGCGGTTCGTCCTGGACGGTCAGACCCACCAACTGCCCGCCAACGATGGTACGAATTGTCTGCACGGTGGGCCCAACGGTTTTGACAAGGCTCTCTGGCAGGCGCGGGTTGTCGGACCCGCGTCCATTCGGTTTCGGCACGTCAGTCCCGATGGCGACCAGGGGTTTCCAGGCCGGCTGGTGGTCACACTGACCGTCAGCCTCACTCCGGAGAACGAACTCTGGTTCGACTACCAGGCGCGGACGGATCGCCCCACGCCGGTCAACCTGTCGCATCACGGGTATTTCAACCTTGCCGGTGAAGGGACCATCCACCGGCACCGTCTCCAGATCGCCGCCGATTTTTACACGCCGAAGGGGCCCGACAACGTACCCACGGGAGAGATCCGGCTGGTGGCCGGCACGCCGATGGATTTCCGCAAGATGACCTGCATTGGCACCCGGCTGACGGACGCGGGGGAGAATCCGCCGGGTTACGACCACAATTTCGTCCTTCGTGGTGACGGGGAGGGTTGGTGCCACACGGAGGTTAGCCGCGGGCGCCCAGGGCGCCCGGCCTTTTGTGCCCGGGTGGAAGAACCGCGGAGCGGTCGGTTCATGGAAGTTTGGACCACCGAACCGGGCGTGCAGTTCTACACCGGCAACTGGCTGGATGGCAGTTTGGTGGGCAAGGGCGGCTGGCGGTACGAGCGTCATGCGGGTCTGTGCCTGGAAACGCAACACTTTCCCAACGCGGTGAACATACCGCATTTCCCGAGCGTGATCCTTCGGCCGGGACAGGTCTACCGGCAGACGACCTTTTACCGCTTCGGAACCCTGTAAGGATTCCGCGTGGCACACACGCACCCTCGCAGGATCACCTGCGTGGGCACAAGGAGGCACGAGTACTTTATGCAGTGGGACGACTTGTTGAGAGAAGGTAGAAACGCGTTCGAAGCGCGGTACAGAACGGCTCCGACATGGATCGCGGCGGCACCGGGTCGCGTCAATCTCATCGGCGAGCACACCGATTACAACGACGGGTATGTCTTCCCGATGGCGTTGGAACGGTACACCGTGGCGCTGGGGGCGCCCCGGAACGACGGCCGGATCTGCCTGGCCAGCTCGGCGAATGCCTCGGTAGTCGAACTGGCGGCTGGGGAGCAGCCGCAGCCGTTGCCCAAGGGTTCCTGGGGTAACTATCCGCTGGGTGTCCTGGCAGGCTTTGCCCGGCGCGGTCACCGATTGCCGGGCATGAACGTGTGGATTCACTCGTCGGTGCCGTTGGGCGGCGGCCTGTCCAGCAGCGCGGCGCTCGAAGTGGCCATCGCCACCTTGTGCGAGGCTGCGCTGGGCATCGAACTGGATCCGGTGGAAAAGGCATTGCTCTGCCAGGAGGCCGAGCACCGCTTTGCCGGCATGCCGTGCGGGATCATGGACCAGTTCATTGCCGTGCTGGGTCGGGCCGACCACGCCCTGCTTCTCGATTGCCGCTCTCGCACCTTCGAGCACGTGCCCATGCAGGATCCGGACGTCGCCGTTCTGGTCATCAACACGCAGGTGAAGCACGAACTGACCGGCAGCGAGTATCCCACCCGACGCAAACAGTGCGAACAGGCTGCTGCCATCCTGGGGGTGCCCGCCCTGCGCGACGCCACCCCGGATCAGCTTGAGACCGCTCGATCGAAGTTGGATCCGGTCGTCTATCGCCGCGCCCGACACGTCATCGGGGAAATCGCCCGCACGTTGCAGGCCGCCGAGGCGTTCCGGAACCGCGACTGGGTCCGGGCCGGCGAACTGATGTACGCCAGCCACGCCTCGCTCCGGGACGATTACGAGGTCAGTTGCCCCGAACTCGACTTGGTGGTGGAACTGGCCCGTGAACGCGGCGTGGAGGGTGGGGTGTTCGGATGCCGTATGACCGGCGGCGGCTTCGGTGGATGCGCGGTTGCCCTGGTCCGGACCGGTGCGGTGCCGGCCGTGCAAGCGCACATCCAGGCGGCGTACCGTGCCCGCACCGGGATCGAACCGGTGCTGTTCGTGACCCGGGCCGGGCAGGGCGCACGGGTGGTTCAACGGTAGACCTTCCGGCCGCTCTGAAAGTTCCTGGTTCGATGTCGGGGGTTATGGGGGACATGATCGAAGCGAACTGGGCCGACTGGCCGCATCGTCGTTACGACCTGTTGCAGGGACGGTGGATCCTGGTCTCGCCGCATCGGACACGGCGTCCCTGGCTGGGACAGACCGAGAAACCGGCTCCGGAGGAGCGCCCTGCGTACGATCCGAACTGCTATCTCTGCCCCGGCAACCGGCGTGCCTCGGGGCAGGTGAACCCGGCTTACGCGGGCACCTACGTCTTCACCAACGACTTCGCCGCCCTGCTGCCGGACGCGCCGCAGACGGGCGCAAGCGCGGATCCATTGCTTCGCGCGGCGCCGGTTCGCGGCGAATGTCGCGTGTTGTGTTTTTCTCCACGGCATGATCTGACCCTGGCCGAGATGCCCGTCGAAGGGATCGCCGCGGTGGTGGAGATGTGGGCGGACCAGGTGGCGGACCTCGGCACCCGCCACCGCTGGGTGCAGGTGTTCGAGAACAAGGGCGCCATCATGGGTTGTTCCAACCCACATCCGCACGGGCAGGTCTGGGCCGGTGATTTTCTGCCGCGGGAAGCCGCGGCAGAGGACGAACAGCAGGATTGGTGGTACCGGACGCACGGCCGGCCCTTGCTGCTGGATTATGCCCGCCGGGAGCTCGATGCGGGGGAACGGGTCGTCACAGCCAATGCCCACTGGCTGGCGGTGGTCCCGTGGTGGGCGGTCTGGCCGTTCGAGGTCCTGCTGATGCCGTTGCGGCCCGTCAGCCGGTTGCCCGACCTCACGCCCGTGGAACGGGTGGCGCTGGCGGAGATCCTCCAGAACCTGCTCGTCCGGTACGACAACTTGTTCGAGGTTTCGTTCCCGTACTCCATGGGCTGGCACGGCGCACCCACGGGACCTGACCGGGACCGGGCGCAACCGCACTGGCAGTTGCACGCGCATTTTTATCCGCCCCTGCTGCGCTCGGCCACGGTGAGGAAATTCATGGTCGGTTACGAGATGCTGGCCGAACCGCAACGGGATCTCACGCCCGAACAGGCCGCGGCAAGATTGCGGGCACTGCCCGATGTGCACTATAAACAGAGGCAGAGTGAAGCCGGGTCCGTCACGGCCGAACCGGCCGGGAACCGGTGGAACAACCAACCCTCGTAGGGATCGAACTCGTGATGAAAACGCGCTGCATCGGAGCTGCGGGCAGGTGGTGGTGGGTTGTCGGGATGCTGTTGGGTCTGGTGCCTGCTTCATCCCAGGCGCGGGCGGACTGGGCGGATTTTCAGAATCCCCGGGTGACCGGTCGCAATCATCTGGCTCCGCACGCGACGATGGTGATCTGTCCCGACCGGCGCACGGCCCTCTCCATTGGCCCGGTCTGCAACCAGGAACGGGTCAAGTCACCCTGGTACCGTTCGCTCAACGGCAGATGGAAGTACCATTACGCGTCCAATCACCTGGCCTCTGTTCCGGACTTTTGGCGGCCGGACTTCGACGATCGCGATTGGGTGGAACTGCCGGTGCCGTCGAATGTCGAGATGCACGGCCACGGCATCCCGATCTACGTGAACATTCGCTATCCCTGGCCGGAGCCGTGGAATCCGCCGGAGGTTCCGAGAGACGACCCGAACAACACGGTCAACCAATACCGGCGGGAATTCACCGTGCCGCGGTCGTGGGAGGGACGGCGCGTGTTGCTGACCTTCGACGGTGTCAACAGCGGGTTCCAAGTCTGGGTGAACGGACATTGGGTGGGTCTGGGCAAGGACAGCCGGACTCCGGTGGAATTCGACATCACGCCCTACGTGAAGCCGGGACGCAACCTGTTGGCCGTCGAGAATTATCGTTGGTGCGACGCTTCCTATCTCGAGGACCAGGACTTCTGGCGGTTGAGCGGCATCTTTCGCGACGTCTATCTCTGGTCACCGCCGAAGGTGCACATCCGCGATTTCGAGGTGCGGACCGACCTGGACGAGGCCTACCGCGACGCGATGCTGACCGTCACGGTCGAGGTCGAGAACCACACCGACCACACCGCACCGGTCACTGCCGGGCTGGAACTGCTGGATCCGAACGGCCGCGCCGTGGCGCGGGGGAGTATCAACCTCGCCGTGGAGCCGGACGGCCGCAACGCCCGGGCCACGCTCACCCAGGAGATCCAGCAGCCCCGTCTGTGGTCGGCGGAAACGCCCCACCTTTACAAGCTGTTGCTCACCCTGAAGGATCGGAACGGCAAGGTGCTGGAGATCATCCCCGTGAACGTCGGCTTCCGTGAAGTGGAGATCCGGGACGGGAACCTCCTGGTCAACGGGCGGCGGATCCTCATCAAGGGCGTCAACCGGCACGAGCACGATCCGGATCGCGGACAGGCCATCACCGTGGAGAGCATGATCCGCGACATCCGGCTCATGAAGCAGCACAACATCAACGCGGTTCGCACCAGCCACTATCCCAATCAACCCGCGTGGTACGACCTGTGCGACCGGTACGGGTTGTACCTGATCGATGAAGCCAACATCGAAAGTCACGGCATGGGTTACGGCGCGCGCACCCTGGCGCGGCGGCCGGAGTGGAAGGATGCGCATCTGGACCGGACCCGGCGGATGGTCGAGCGGGACAAGAACCATCCGGCGGTGATCATCTGGTCCCTGGGCAACGAGGCGGGTGACGGACCCAATTTCGAGGCCACCTCCGCCTGGATCAAACAGCGCGATCCGTCCCGGCCCGTGCACTACGAGCAGGCCGGGCGCCGGCCCCATACGGACATTGTCTGTCCCATGTACCCGCCCCCGTCCGAACTGGCGCGATACTCGGAGCAGCCGCAGACCCGGCCTTTCATCATGTGCGAGTACGCCCATGCCATGGGCAACAGTTGTGGCAACCTCTGGCTCTACTGGGACCTGATCTATTCCCGCCCGCATCTCCAGGGGGGATTCATCTGGGACTGGGTGGACCAGGGCCTGCGCCAGGAACAAGGGCCTCTGCCGAAGCCGCGGTTCGAACCGGTCCGCAAAGGCCGGCCCACGTTCTGGGCCTTCGGCGGAGATTTCGGTCCGCCGGGCACGCCCTCCGACCAGAACTTCTGTTGCAACGGGCTGGTGACGCCGGATCGCCGGCCTCACCCGACCTTGTTCGAGGTCAAACACGTCTATCAGCCGGTGCGGACCCGGCTCGTGGACGGCGCACAGCGGACCGTGGAGATTCGGAACGGCTACGATTTCCTAAGCCTTCATGACCTGCTGCGCGGCGAGTGGGCATTGAGCGCCGATGGAAAAACCGTCCAGTCGGGCCGGTTGCCCGAGTTGGATTTGGCGCCCGGCGCCGCCACAACCGTCCGAATCCCGGTCGAACCGTTCGAGCCCGCGCCCGGGGTGGAATATTTTCTGGACATCCGGTTCATCTTGAAAAAGGAGACCCCGTGGGGCCCGCGGGGACATGAGGTTGCCTGGGACCAGTTCCGCCTGCCGGATGCGGCGCCGCCTGCATTGCGGCGACCGGATTCCATGACGCCCCTGACCGTGAGCGAGGAAGGCGACCAGGTCCGCATCCGCGGCCGCGACTTCACGCTTGCTTTCGATCGGACCACGGGACAGTGGATTTCCTGGCAGTATCGCGGTGTGGAGCGGATCCGCACACCCTTGCGCCCGGACTTCTGGCGGGCGCCGACCGACAACGATCGCGGCCGCAACATGGAGCGGTCCCAGGGCGTGTGGCGCCGGGCACATGAAAATGCCCGGTTGGAGGCGTTCGATGTCCGCCCACGCCAGGCCGACGGGCAGGTGGAAATTGCCGTGGGCTGGTTCCTGCCGTCGGTGGAGGCGCACTGGAACATGACTTACGAGGTGCATCCCGCCGGAGTGGTCGAGGTCCGGGCGGCCTTCGAACCCGGGCGCACCAACCTGCCGCCCCTGCCGCGCCTGGGGATGCAGATGACCCTGCCCGAGGGCATGGACCGCATCGAATGGCTGGGCCCCGGCCCGCACGAGACCTACTGCGATCGCAAGGACGCCCGCGTGGGTCGTTACCGGGGACGGGTCCGCGACCAGTTCTGTTACGATTACTCCGAGCCCGGGGAGAGTGGAAACAAGGTGGACGTGCGCTGGGTGGCCCTGACGGACCGGCGCGGCCGCGGCCTGCTGGTGGTGGCCGAGCCGCTGCTGAGTGTCAACGCCCTGCATCACACGACCGACGACCTGCAATCTGCGGAGCATCCCTTCCAGCTGCCGTTCCGCGAGTTTGTCGTGCTGAATCTCGATCTGATGCAGCAGGGAGTGGGCGGCGACAACAGTTGGGGGGCCTGGCCGCATCGGCAGTATCTGATCCCCTGCCAGCCGCGTGAATACCGTTTCCGAATGGAACCGTTGGAACCGGGTGACGACCCGGGCCGGCGGGCGCGGGAGCGCGTCGAGTAAGCTGGGTCGAAGTTCGGACCGTTCACCCACCGGCGCGGTCGCCGGGGCGCGGCGACAGCCCCGGATACCGTCCGGCCGCGTCTGCTGCGGCAGCCTTCAGAAGCCCTCCGCTGCGAATGGCGGCTGGCGCCGGTGCCAGTCGGTCGTCTGCTGATAGGCCTGGGCCACGCGCAGCAGCATATTTTCACCCAGCGGCGGCCCCAGAAGCTGCAACCCGATCGGGAGGCACGGGGATGTTGTGAATCCGCAGGGGAGACTCAGGCCACAAATACCCGCCAGATTGCACGAAAGGGTGAACACATCGGTGAGGTACATCTGGAGCGGATCGGAGATCTTTTCGCCCAACCGGAAGGCGGCCGTGGGTGTCACGGGCGCGACCAGCGCATCCACCCGGGTGAACGCCTCCAGGAAATCCCTGCGAATCAGCGTGCGGACCTTCTGCGCGCGCAGGTAGTAGGCGTCGTAGTAACCGCTGCTGAGGACGAATGTCCCCAGGATGATGCGTCGTTTCACTTCCGGACCGAAACCCCGGCCGCGCGTCCGCTCGTAAAGTTCCACGGGGTCCTGCCCCTCCACGCGCAGGCCGTAGCGGATGCCGTCGAACCGTGCCAGGTTGGCCGAGGCTTCCGCCGTGGCGATGACGTAGTAGGTGGCCAGCGCATGAGGCGTGTGAGGCAACGAGACCTCCAAGATCTGCGCGCCCAGGCCTTGGAGGTGCTCGATGGCCTTTCGCACCGCCTGTTCCACCTCGGGATCCAGTCCGCTGCCGAAGTACTCGCGTGGCAGGCCGAGCCGCACGCCGCGCAGATCGGGCTCAATCGGAGCTGTGTAGTCCGGAACGGGATCCGGCAGGCTGGTGGCGTCGCGTGGGTCGTGCCCGGCGATCACCTTCAGCAGCAGGGCCGTGTCCTCCACGGTTGTGGCCAGCGGGCCGATCTGATCCAGCGAGGATGCAAAGGCCACCAAGCCATACCGGGAAACGCGTCCATACGTGGGTTTCAAACCCACGCAGCCACAAAAGGCAGCCGGCTGGCGAATGGAACCGCCGGTGTCCGAGCCCAGCGCCGCGGGACATTCACCGGCGGAGACCGCAGCCGCCGATCCACCCGAAGATCCGCCCGGCGTTCTGTCCGGATCCCACGGGTTTCGCGTGGGACCGAAGGCGGAGTTCTCGGTGGAACTGCCCATGGCGAATTCGTCCATGTTCAGACGCCCCAAAAGAATGGCGCCCGCCGCCCGGAGCCGTTCCACCACGGTGGCGTCGTAGGGCGAACGAAAGTCGCCGAGGATCCGCGAGGCACACCGGAGCGTGTGCCCCCGTACGGCAATGTTGTCCTTGATGGCCACCGGCACACCCAGAAGGGGACGGCGGTCATGGGTGACGCCCTTCTTCAGAGCGGCGTCGGCCGCGTCGGCCTGGGCCAGCGCGTCGGCCGCATCCCATTCGATGAAGCAGTGCAGGCGCGGTTCGAGCCGTTCGATGCGTGCCAGGAAATGCTGCGTGAGTTCACGGGCGGAGACCTCGCGTCGAGCCAGGAGTTCCCGGCAGCGTTGCACGGTGAGTCGTTCGGTCGTTCCGGGGGAAGCGGATTCAGGGCTCATGGATGGGGCTGAAGACTCTGCCGATCACCTGCGCCGGTCCCGCGCCGGCAGGGCGGGCCTGCCACGCAGAGGGCTGCCGGGCGGGTGATGCTCATTCCCGGAGCCGGCTGTCCATGATCAGGGTGACCGGTCCGTCGTTGACCAAATGAACCTGCATCATGGCGCCGAACCTGCCGGTGGCCACCGGTTGGCCGAGCATTTGCGAAAGCCTTTGGACGAATGCCTCGTAAAGGGGCTCGGCAGTTTCGGGCGGGGCGGCCCGGCTGTAGGAGGGTCGGTTGCCCTTGCGCGTGCTGGCCAGCAGGGTGAATTGGCTGACCACCATGACCGAACCTGCGGCCTCCTGCACCGAAAGGTTCATGACACCCTCGGCGTCCGGGAAAATCCGCATGCGCGCCACCTTGCCGGCCAGCCATTCTAGATCGTCCTGCGTGTCGCCCGCCTCGATCCCAAGCAGGACCAACAAACCGTGGCCGATCCGGCTGTGTTCTCGTCCGCCGATGTGAACGGCGGCTTCGCGGACACGTTGCACCACGGCACGCATGGGTGGCGACGGGGCCCTCCAAGGGATCGGTCGCGTTCAATGGGCGGATCCCTGCGTGCAACCGAAGCGCCAGAGCATCACCCCGTACAACGCCACGGCGAACAACAACAGCCAGAAATTGCCCGCGTGCGCCAGGATCATGCCCGCCGCAAGCAGCACTCCGAACACCGCATAGGCAAGCCATGCCAGCCAGAATTTCATGGGCGCCAGAATGTAACGAGGCGCCCGTGGAAGGCAAGAAAGCCCGACCGCTCTCGGCTGCGGACGCCTGGCCGGCGTGCGCCTGGGCGGTCAACCTTCGCGAATGACGGCCTGCAATCCGCGCCGGAGCGCCTCGACCACGCGGGCGTGCAACGCGTGGACTTCCGCGTCGGTGAGCGTCCGGTCCGGAGCCCGGTAGGTGAACGCGTAGGCCAGACTCTTGGAACCGGCCGGAATGGAGCCGCCCCGGAACACGTCAAAGACCTGGACGCTCTCCAAGTGCTCGACCCGTGCCTGGTGCACGACCCGCAGGACATCGGCGTGCGTGACCGACTCGGGCACGACCATCGCCACGTCACGCCGGACGGCCGGATAAACCGGCAGCGGACGGAACGTGCGCGGGCCGCTCCGGCGGCTCAGCAGGAAATCCAGGTTCACTTCCGCCAGAACCACCGGATCGCGGAGGTCGTATTCCCGCGCAACCAGGGGCGAGACCAGGCCCAGTTCACCCAGCACCTGCCGGCCCAGTTGGAGGGTGGCTGATTCCACAAACAGCGGCGTCAGGTCGGGCCTCCGCTGGAAGCCGATTCCCCGCACGCCCAGGTGTTCGAACAGCTCGTCCAGGAACCCGCGGGCATCCGAGAGGTCGAACCTGGCGTCCCGGCCTTCGCCCGTCCAGAAGACGGGATGACGCCTGCCGGTCAGGGCCAGGGCCAGTCGTCGTTCCTCCCGGACGTTCCCGTTTTCGCGTCGGAAGACGCGGCCGACCTCGAACAGCGCCACGTCCAGGTTCTTCCGCGTCACGTTGTGACGCAACGAATCGAGCAGGCCGGGCAACAGACTCGGTCGCAGCGTGTTCATGTCGCTGCTGAGTGGATTGGCCAGCCTGACGAGGGCGGATTCCTCGCAAACCAGCCGCGCCGCCGCCTCCGAAACGAGCGTTTGCCCCTGGGCTTCGTCCAGCCCGAGTCCACAGCACAGACGCCGGATGCGCGACAGCAGATCGAATTCCTCGTCGGCGGGGTGCGAGCCCAGCGCGCCACGGGGGGGTGTGGCCGGCACGCGGTCCACGCCGTAAAGGCGCTCGATCTCCTCGATCAGATCAATTTCGCGTTTGAGATCGTGGCGCCAGGTCGGGATTTCGAACGTGGCGGAGTGCTCGTCACGTGCGACCGTTTTCAACTGCAGGGCTTCCAGATGGCGTTGCTGTTCCGCGGGCGGAATCGCCACGCCGAGGATCTGATTCGTCCGCTCGAAACGCAGGCGGACACGGCGGGGAGGGGCAGGGGAGGGATGAAACTCCACCAGACCACGCGCGAGGCGCCCGCCGGCCAGCTGGAGGATGAGCTGCGCGGCCCGGCGGCTGGCCCACTCGGTGATGCCCGGATCGGCTCCGCGCTCGAAGCGATAACTCGATTCACTGCGCAGGCCGAGGGCCTTGCTCGTGCGGCGAATGTTGGTGGGTTGGAACCAGGCACTCTCCAGCAGGATGTGACGGGTTTCGGGGCCCACCTCGGAATTCTGTCCGCCCATGATGCCCGCCAGGGCGACCGCCTTGTCGGCATCAGCGATCAGCAGCATGTCCGGTTGCAGACGATGCTCCTGACCGTCGAGGGTGACGAAGCTCTCTCCCGGCGCGGCGCGGCGCACGCGGAGCGTGACCCGGCCGCTGTCGTCCCGGGCCAGCCGGTCCGCATCGAACGCGTGCAGTGGCTGGCCGCATTCCAGCATCACGAAGTTGGTGACATCCACCACGTTGTTGATGCTGCGCATGCCCACCCGTTCCAGGATCTGGCGCAGCCAGTCCGGGCTGGGCCCGATCCGCACGTCACGGATGAGCCGGGCCACATACCGCGGGCAGAGTTCCGGCTCCTCCACGCGCAAATCCACCTGCCCGGCCGCTGCAGGGTCCTGCTCGTGCGGGGACAGGTCCCCGGGGTCGGGCAGGCGGAGGGGTCGTCCGGTGGCGGCGGCCAGTTCGCGCGCGATGCCGATCACGCCCGCCAGGTCCGGCCGGTTGGGTGTGAGTTCCAGATCATAAACCACATCACCGCCGGACCGGCCCAGGTATTCGGCCAGCGGCCGCCCCACCGGGGCGTCCTCAGGCAGGATCAGCAGACCCTCGCCATCCTCCGAAAGCCCCAGTTCGCGGGGGGAGCACATCATGCCCTGGCTCAGGATGCCGAAGACCTTCCGCTCCCGAATGACAAAGGGTTCCTTTTCACCGGGCCGGGGCGGCAGGGCATGCCCGGGCAGGATCAGCGCCACCTTGTCGCCCGGCTTGTGGTTGCGCGCACCGCAGATGATGGTGCGTTCCTGTTGCCCGTCGAAGACGCGACAAACCGTCAACTTGTCGGACCCGGGCACCGGATCGCGCGTGCGGATCTGCGCCACCACCACCCCCTCGAATTCACCGGCGATCCGCTGCATGCCCTCGACCTCCAGGCCGAGCATGGTCAGGCGCTCCGCCAGTGCCTCGGGCGTTTCCTCCACGTCCACGTATTGTCGCAACCAGTTCAGTGTGATTCTCATGCCTCAGGACCGGTTCGGCATCCTGTCGAAGGGTGGACCGGAAAAGCCGGTCGAAAGACGCCGTTCCCGGGAGGGCCAGACTAGGCGGAGCCGGTCCCCGGGGCAAGCGCGCCGCCGCAGGCGGCGTCCGCCGGGCAAAACCGAAGGGGCGATTTGCACAATTTCCGGGGTGGGAGGTTTTGACAAACCGCGCCGCAGTTCTTTAAGAAGCACCGCGTATGACCGAACCCGTGCACACGTCTTCCGCGCCGGGATCGCCCCCCTGCGGCGGTTATTTCCGCTGGACCATCTGTGTCTTGCTCCTGTTCGCGGCGATCATCAATTACGTGGACCGGCAGGTGATCGGGATCCTGAAGCCCACGCTGACGGACGTCTTCCACTGGTCGGACGAACGAATCTACTCCTCGATCGTGTTCGCGTTCCAGTTGGCTTACGCGATCGGGTTCATGATCGCGGGACGGTTCATGGACGCGGTGGGGGTGCGTGTGGGATTTGCCACCTCGGTCTCCCTCTGGAGCCTGGCGGCGGCGGCGCACGGATTGGCGGGTCTTTTCCCCGACAGCCTGCGGTTGCCGATGCTGAATCTGGACGCGGAAACCGGCTTCGCGTGGGTGACCCTGACCGGTGGAGCGGTGGGCCTGGCGCTGGCGCGCTTCGCGCTCGGTTTGGGTGAATCGGGCGCCTTTCCGGCCTCGATCAAGACGGTGGCTGAGTGGTTCCCCAAACGCGAACGTGCCCTGGCCACCGGAATCTTCAACGCGGGAACAAACGTCGGAGCCCTGGTCACGCCATTGGTGGTGCCATGGATCACGCTGCATCTCGGATGGCAGTGGGCTTTCATCCTGACCGGTTTGCTGGGATTCGTGTGGGTGGTTCTCTGGCTGGGGTTGTATCGTGAGCCGGAGCGACATCCACGGCTCAAACCGGCGGAGCTGGCCTACATCCGGAGTGATCCCCCGGACCCGCCGGTTCGCATTCCTTGGCGCAAGCTGCTGCCGCATCGCCAGACGTGGGCATTTGCCATTGGCAAGTTCATGACCGATCCCATCTGGTGGTTGTACCTGTTCTGGATCCCGGACTTCTTCCATCGCAACCACGGACTGGACCTCAAGAGCATTGGCCTGCCCTTGGTCGTGATCTATCTGGTGGCGGACGTGGGTAGCGTGGCTGGGGGCTGGATCTCCGGCTGGTTGATGAAGCACGGCTGGACACCCAACCGCGCGCGCAAGACGGCAATGTTGATATGTGCCCTTTGCGTGGTGCCGGTCGCGTTCGCGGCCAACGTGAAGAGCTTCTGGCTGGCTGTGGGGTTGATCTCGCTGGCCGCGGCGGCCCACCAGGGGTGGTCGGCCAATCTGTTCACCCTCACCTCCGACATGTTCCCGCGCAAAGCGGTCGGATCGGTCGTGGGCATCGGCGGGACGGCCGGAGCCGTCGGAGGAATGTTCATCGCGATGCTCGTAGGAGCGGTCCTCCAGGCGACGAAGAGTTACATCCCCGTGTTCATCATGGCGGGCTGCACTTACCTGGTGTCGCTGCTGATCATTCATCTGCTGGTGCCCCGGCTGGAACCGGCCCGGCTCGGGACTGGATAATCGAGTCCCCGCGTTCCCACTGCGCGGCGGGAAAAGCCCGGTGTGGAGCGAAGCAGGGGAGGCCGGAACGGCGCCGCGCCGGCCGCCCGCTTTACTTGTGAGCAGGCCACCGCAAGAATGTGCCGGTGCGCACGCACCGTTTGCTGGCGTCTGTGATTCGCAGGGCTTGCACCTGGCTGGTGTGGGCCGCGGCCTGCGTGCCGGGTCCGGGAGCGGTCACGTCCCCGCCCGACTCACCCTTTCTGGTCGAGAATTGGAGCGCCGCCGAGGGACTGCCCCAGAGTTCCGTGCTCACATTGATGCAGGACCGTCACGGGTACTTGTGGGCCGGCACCCTGAACGGCCTGGTGCGGTTTGACGGACTTCGGTTCACGCTCTTCGACGCGGTCAACACACCGGGCTTGGAAAGCAGCCGCATCGTTTTGGTGTACGAGGATCGGGAGGGAAGGCTCTGGATCGGAACCGAGACGGCGGGGGTTTTTCTGGCCCGGCCGGATGGTTTGCGACCGGTGGACATCGGCAGGCGCGCCCGTGAAGGCCGGTTGCGTGCGGTCGCCGAAGACCGGCAGGGCGCGGTCTGGTTCTACACCGAAGACGGTCAGCTCGGGCGGTACCGTGAAGGTCAGATGAGCGTATGGCGGGTGCGGGCGGACATTCCGGGGTTTTGCCGGGCGCTGGCGGCGGAAGAGGATTATCTCTGGGTGGGAACCGACCAGCAATTGACCGCTTTCGGCCCCTTGGAGGCCATCGAACCTCCGAAACTGCCGGTACACCTGATCCTGCCGGTGCCGCGGCTGGATCTGCTCGTGCCCAGTCGGTCCGGCGGACACTGGCGGTTCCTGAACGGCCGCATCTTGTTGTGTCGCGGCAACGAGCTGGTGAAGAACCTGGGGCCCTATCCGTGGCGGCCCAACGCCAAACCGTCGGCGGCTTGTGAAGATCTGGACGGCAATCTGGTCGTGGGCACCCTCGACGAGACGAGCGGCGACGGCGTCTACTGGTTCGACGCCTCCGGCCGCGCCACGCGGATCGGCCGGGCCGATGGCTTGGCGGCGGAAGGCATTTTGGCGGTCCTGGTCGATCGGGAAGGAAACCTCTGGGTGGGCACGGACGGAGGTGGATTGCATCGCGTCCAGCGCAAACGTTTCCGCCGTCACGTCCTCTCCAATGCCGTCGTGGCACAGACCGTCTCCAGCGATCGTGAGGGCAACGTTTGGATGGGGTTCACGCGCGGAGTGGCCCTCCAACGGAACGGGGAGCTCGTGGCATTCGGGCCGGGACACGGACTGGCCAATCCGTACGAGCAGAACGTCTCGGCGGTGTGGGTGGATCGCGAAGACCGCGTGTGGGTGGGTACGGGAGGGGGTCTCTTCCGTTGGACCGGGACCCGATTCGAGCGGGTCTCCGGGTCGCCGGCATTGTTGACGGCGGTGCATGCCATCTACGAGGACAGTCGGGGGGATCTGTGGGTCGGCACCCAGGCCGGGTTGCTCAGTCGCTCGGGCAACCGATGGCATTGGTGGCGGGCCCCGGACGGACCGGACCCCTCGCCTGTGCGCGCCATCGTTGAGGACGGGCAGGGGAACCTCTGGATCGGAACGGCGGGCGCGGGCCTCTACCGCCGCCGGGACGGGAAATGGACCTGCTGGAAAAAGTCCGCCAGTGGATTGCCGAGCGATGAGATCTCCTGCCTGTGGGCCGACCCGGAAGGGACACTGTGGGTGGGCACCTCCGGACACGGCCTGGCTGTTTTCCACGGCGATCGATGGGCTTGGTTTACCACGCAGAACGGTCTTCCCGGCAACAGCGTCTGCTACCTGTTCCCCGAACCCGGCGGACCGCTGTGGATCGGGTCCAATGCCGGGCTGATGCGCGTTCCTCCTGAAGTGCTGGCAGAAGTTCGATCAGGCCGGACCGACCGGCTGAACGGGCGCGTTTACGGCCGGGCCGACGGCCTGCCCACAGGGGAATGCACCCAGGGGTCCCAACCGGCCGCCACGTCCTCTCCGGATGGCCGACTCTGGTTTGCCACCGTCCAGGGTGTGGTCTCGGTTCACCCGGGCGCGCTGGCTCCCAACCGGACCCCGCCCCCGGTGTTGATCGAATCGGTCTGGATGGACAACCAACCGGTCCGCCTGCGGGGGTTGGCCGCCGAAGCCATGCCGCCGTTGATCGTTCCCCCGGGAGCACACAGGATCGAGATCCATTTCACCAGCCTCAACCTGTCTGCACCGGAACGGGCCCGCTTCGAGTACCGCCTCGAGGGCTACGACGACAAATGGACCTCCGCCAACGGGACCCGCCTGGTGCGCTACCCCCGATTGCCGCCGGGCCGGTATCTCTTCGAGGTCCGCGCCGCCAACGAGGACGGCGTGTGGAGTGTCGCCCCGGCGCAACTGGCCATTACCGTGCGACCGCCCTTCTGGCAGACGCCGTGGTTTCTCACGGCGGCCTCTCTGGCTTTGCTCGGTGGGATCGCCGGGGCCGTGCACTGGTTTTCCACTGCCCGGCTTCGCCGTCAGTTGCGGCTCCAGCAGGCGCTCGAACGTGAACGGGCGCGAATCGCACGCGATCTGCACGACCAGCTCGGGGCCAACCTCGTGCAGGTGGCCCTGCTGGGTGAAATGCTGGAGGCGGACAAGGATGACCCCGGCGAAGTCCAGGTCCAGGCCCGCCAGATCACCGAAACCGCGCGCGAAACCACGCGGGCACTGGACGAAATCGTCTGGGCCACCAACCCGGCCCACGATTCCCTGGAAGGTCTCGTCAATTACGTCTGCAAGTACGCCCAGGAATACCTGGCCATCGCAGGGATCAAATACCGTCTGGAGGTCCCGCCATTGCCGGAACGGCCCCTGGCACCGGAGGTACGCCACAATGTCTACCTCGCCGCCAAGGAGGCCATCCACAACGTCGTGAAACATGCACGCGCCCAAAGCCTCCATCTGCGGGTGCGACTCGACAACGGTCACGCCGTGCTGGAGATTCAGGACGACGGCTGTGGTCTGCCGCCCGACGCCGTCCAGCGCGGCCGCCACGGCCTGGGCAACATGCAGAGGCGTATGCAGGAGGTCGGAGGAAAATGCCAGATCGAATCCGGGCCAGGGCAGGGGACGCGCGTGCGCCTCATCTTTCCCACTGGTCTTTCGGCATCATGAACCCGCGGTTCCCTCTTCATCCCTGCGAGGGTTTCCCCGGCGTTCGCGCCCGGACCGGACCCGGGCCGGACGAACCGGGCCTTCTCCGCCACTTCGTTTCCCGAACCGGGCCTTTGCCCCGTCCCTGAAACCATGCCCATCAAGGTCGCCATCGTCGAAGACAACGAAAAGCTCCGGGACACGCTCGGCCGCGTCCTGGACCGCACGGAGGGATTTGCGTGCGCAGGACGCTTTGCCACAGCCGAGGAGGCCCTCGAACAGGTCCCCGCTCTCAAGCCGGATGTCGTGCTCATGGACATCAACCTGCCCGGCATTAACGGCGTGGAATGTGTCCGCCGGCTCAAGGAACAGTGTCCGGACACCCAGTTCATCATGCTCACCGTCTATGAAGACACCGACAACATCTTCAACGCGCTGGCCGCCGGCGCCACGGGGTACCTGCTCAAGCGCTCCAGCAAGGCCGAGCTGCTGCAGGCCATTCGGGACGTCATGAAAGGCGGTTCGCCCATGACCACGCACATCGCGCGCAAGGTCGTCCAGTCTTTCCAAAAGCCCCTGCCGCCGCAGCCGCGTCAGGATTTCGAGCTTTCACCTCGGGAACACGAGGTCCTGGATCTCCTGGCCCAGGGCTTCCTCTACAAGGAAATCGCCGAGAAACTCGGCGTCACCTACGAGACCGTCCACACCCACATCCGCAGGATCTACGAAAAACTCCAGGTACGCACCCGGACGGAGGCCGTCGCCAAATTTCTCAGGCGTTGACCGCCCGGCCGTCCTGCCGGCCGCCGGGCGCAGAAGCTGCCCGGGCGACGGGCGCGCGTGACGCCCGGCATGACATGCCCTAAGCCGGGACCAGCTTCCATGAGGGCGGTTGCCGCGTGTGTGGCGTCTCGACCAGCTCCGGAACCCGCCTTCGCCACAGCGAGCCTGCCCGGTGCCAGTCGCGGCCGGTTCCGGCTGGCTGGAAACGGCCCCTGTGGCGCGCCGCAACCACCGCGGATTCCTTCCGTGCTGCTGGTCCGCACCGCGTTTCTGAGCGGTCAGGCCCGCGCCTTCCGTTTCGGCCTGCGCCGGTTGTCCCACAGGTGCGGCGTTCGCCGCCGAGAGACACCACGCACCAGGCCACGGAGCAGAGGGGCCGCTTGGTGAACCTGGCGACGGCCCTTGCAGCGGCGGTTTTTGGGTCCCGCCTGAAGCCCGATGAACTGGCAACCGATGCGCCCGGTATACATGCAATAGAACATACATTGTGCAGAATTATATGGAAGAGCGGCACGGCGCCCCGTCGGCCTTGAGGATCATCTGTCCCGCCCATTCCGACACTCCTGACCGCTTCCGCACGCATAAGCGCCGGCGCCTTGCCCATGGCCGTACAGCCTGCCCTGCGCATCCGAGCCGCCCCGTTCGCCGATGGCGGCCCGCGAGCTTCCTCCGATGGCGTCCAATCGGCGTCAGACTCGAGCCGGACTGGAAAGGTTCAATGCTGGAAAAGGCCGTGGCTTTCGTGCGATGGCGGCCTTGCAAGGCTTGGGCAGTCCGGCGATGTCGCGGCGGAGGGACAAACGGTCGCGGCGCGTGTGGCACCAACTGCGAAGATGACGGGCCCTGGCAGTTTCGTGGCGCGGTCCTGTCTGTCGGACAGGTTGGATTGTGTGGGCGGCCGGGATCCGCAAGGCCTCGGGGCCCGGCTTTTCGCGCGGTTGAGGCGGAGCCGGCCGTGGATCGACTTCCGATTAGGGACCTGCCCTCGTGGCGGGCTAGCGGCGGCTCTACCGTGGGTACGGTTCAGTGTGGAGCCCAACCGAACCGCTCGGTGATGGGCCAGTAAACGAACCAGAAGCGGCCGATCACGTTGCGGGCCGGCAGAGGTCCCCAGGCCCGGGAATCCAGGCTGTTGAGCGTGTTGTCGCCCATGACCATGTAGTGACCGCGCGGCACGACCACACCTTCGGGATTCTCATAGAACAGCGGGGCGAGCCGCTGGCCGTCCACGTGACCGGAGTACTGACTGTCGCGTGGCGGCTGGTCGGGATCGAAGCTGTAGACCAGCTCGAACCCGGGATCGAGGTGGGTCAGCCGGCGGCCGTTGATGAGCACGTGCCGGTCGGGGCCGATCTGGACACGTTCGCCGCCCAGGGCGACGAGTCGTTTGATGTAGTACTGATCCTGCGGCAGGCCGCGGATTCCGGCGGTTTCGAAGACGATGATCTCGCCGCGGCGCGGCGGGCGGAAGTTGTAGGTCATGCGGTCCACGAACAGGTGGTCTCCGCTGTGGACGCGCACGTGGAGCACGGTGTCGCCCTTGCGGAAGTACTGGCCCGGCCGGAGTCCGCCGCGGACGGCGATGTCGTACTGGCCGGTGTCCGGCGGAAACCAGATGGTATGCGGCACGCCGCCGATCCACAGGGTCTGTTTCAGGTTGAAAAAAAGCAGGCGCACCGGCGGGTCCACGCGCTGGATGGGGCCGTCGGTCTTGGCCACCACCTTGACGTATGAGACGCCGGCAAACCATTCCCGAATCCGTTGCCAGCCTTTTGGCGGTTGAAAGCCCGGGTACTGCAGGAGGTTGACCGACGTGACGCCGAAGAGTGTCGGCTGCATGGAGCCGGTGGGGATTTTGAAGGGCTGCAGGAAGAAGGTCCGGATCCCCATGGCCACGGCCAGTGCCACCAGCATGACCTCGAAATTCTCCCGCAACCGGGGGTGCGGGTACCGGAGCAACCACTGCCGGGCGGCGTCTTCCACGGCGTCCATCTGCTCGCGCACGGCGATGGGGTTGGCCCCTTCGCGCAACACCCGGCGAAGTTCGCTCGTGGCGTTCTGCAGGCCCTCGCGTGCGGCGGGCGACAACAGGTCTGCCTGCGCATGCGCGAGGCGCTCGACGTGCCGGCAGAGGTTGAGCGCATCACGAACGGTCCGGGAAAACAGCCAGCGCAACCAGAGCATGTGAGGAGGCCCTCCAGGTGGATCGTGTGCGGTTGGATGGCCGGTCAGCCCGTTTTGAGCACCTCGATGAAGGCCTCCTGGGGTATGTGAACCGAGCCGATGGCTTTCATGCGCTTTTTCCCTTCCTTTTGTCGTTCGAGCAGCTTCCGCTTGCGGGTGATGTCGCCGCCGTAACATTTGGCGGTGACATCCTTGCGCAGGGCGCTGACGGTTTCCCGGGCGATGATCCGGCCGCCGATGGCGGCCTGGATGGCCACTTGGAACTGCTGTCGCGGGATGACCTCCTTCAGTTTGGCGGCCAGCATCCGGCCGCGGCTCTCGGCCTTGTCCCGATGCACGATGCAGGAGAAGGCGTCCACTGGCTCGCCGTTGACCAGCATGTCCAGCTTGACCATGTCGGACGGCATGTAGCCGGCGTGTTCGTAGTCGAGTGAGCCGTAGCCGTGGGTGACGCTTTTGATGCGGTCGTGGAAGTCAATGAGGATCTCGTTGAGCGGCAGTCGGGCCGTGAGCATGACCCGGCGCGGGTCCAGCGTCTCGGTGTTTTCCACCACGCCCCGTTTCTCGGTGATGAGGAGCAACAGGTCGCCGATGTACTCGTTCGGGCACAGGATGTAGGCCCGGATGATGGGCTCCTCGATTTGCTCGATGTAGTTCGGGTCGGGCATGTGGGCCGGGTTGTCCACCTCCTTGACGGTCCCGTTGGTGAGCCGGACGCGGTAGACCACGCTCGGGTAGGTGGCGATGATGTCCAGGTTGTACTCGCGCCGGAGGCGTTCCTGCACGATTTCCATGTGCAGCAGCCCGAGGAAACCGCAACGGAAGCCGAAGCCGAGTGCCACGCTGGTCTCCGGCTGGTACACGAAGGCGGGGTCGTTGAGCTGCAGCTTGGCCATGCTGGCCTTCAGGTGTTCGTAGTCGGCGGTGTTGATCGGGTAGATCCCGCTGAAGACCATCGGCCGGACCTCTTGGAATCCGGGCAGGGCCGGCGAGGGCACACGGGCATCGGTGATGGTGTCCCCGAGTTTGACTTCCGACGGGCTCTTGATGTTGGCCGTGAGGTAGCCGGTCTCCCCCACCCCCAGCCGTTCCCGTGTGTAGGGCTTCGGATTGAAGCTTCCGACCTCCTTGACCTCGTAGGTCCGGCCCGAGTGGAGCAGGCGGATCTGCATGCCCGGACGCAGCTCGCCATTGAAGACCCGCACGTAAACGACGACGCCCTTGTAGGTGTCGTAGTAGGAATCGAAGGCCAGCGCCTGCAGGCTGGGTGCACCGGTCGGTTGCGGAGGTGGGATCCGCTCCACGATGGCTTCGAGGATCTCGTCGGTTCCGATCCCCTCCTTGGCCGAGGCCAGGATGGCCGTTTCAGCCGGGATGGCCAGGATGTCTTCCAGTTGCTGGCGAACCATGGCGACGTTGGCGTGGGGCAGATCGATTTTGTTGATGACCGGGATGATGGCCAGGTTCTGTTTCATGGCCAGGTGGACATTGGCCACCGTCTGAGCCTCCACGCCCTGCGCGGCGTCAATGACCAGCAGCGCCCCCTCACAGGCCCGCAGACTGCGGGAAACCTCGTAGGAAAAGTCCACATGTCCAGGGGTGTCGATCAGGTTCAGCTCGTACCGCTGACCGTTGCGGGCGGTGTAGTACATGGTGACCGGGTGCGCCTTGATGGTGATGCCGCGCTCCCGTTCGAGGTCCATGGAGTCCAGCAACTGCTCCTGCATCTCCCGGTCCGAAATCGTGCCGGTCCGATGCAGCAGACGATCCGAAAGGGTCGTCTTCCCATGATCCACATGGGCAATGATGCAAAAGTTTCGAATCAGGCTCGGCTCCATCGACGTTCTGTGTGCATTCCGTCCGTTGAACCTTCAAGTTAACTCCGGGCTTGGGGAAGAAAAGAGCAAACCTTGGGCCTGTGAGAGGGTGCCGGTCGGTTCCGTCTGCCCCCTGCCCTTGCGGCTGCGGCCGGGCGGGTCGAACCGGCCCACGGGAGCGAGGTCCCGCGGGAACACGCACCGATCCTCACCCGAGCCCGGGTGCCGGGCCGGCGACTGGAACGGTTGTTGGCCGATTGGCATTGCCAGCCGGCGCGGAGGCAAGGTAGAGAAGAAGAGGCGGGCCGGGGCGGGCCCGGCCGTGCGGTGCCGCGTGTCACGACGAAGACCAAGCAAGCCAAAGGGACGGTCATGAAACTGGGGTTTGTCTCTGCCATCCTGCCCGAACTCACGCTCAACGAGGTCCTGGCATTCGCCGCCGCGGAGGGATTTGATTGTGTGGAGGTGATGTGCTGGCCTCCCGGCCGGGCGGAGCGGCGTTTTGCCGGCGTGACCCACGTGGATGTCATCGGGTTCACGCAGGCCCGGGCCGACGACATCAACGCACTGTGCGTCCAGCACGGCGTGAACATCAGCGGTCTGGGTTACTACCCCAACCCGCTGGATCCCAACCCGAGCGTGGCCCGCGCAGCGGTGGAACATCTCAAGCGGGTGATCCGGGCCGCCAGTCTGCTGGGTGTCCGGCAGGTCAACACCTTCGTGGGCCGGGACTGGAAACGCTCCGTCGAGGAGAACTGGCCCCGGTTTCTCAAGACATGGAAAGCGTTGGTGGCCTTCGCGGAGGATCAGAATGTACGGATCGGGATCGAAAACTGTCCCATGCTGTTCACACGGGACGAATGGCCCGGCGGCAAAAACCTGGCCACCACACCCGCCATCTGGCGCAGGATGTTCGAGGAGATCCCCTCGGATCATTTCGGGCTGAACTATGACCCGTCGCACCTGGTGCTTCAGCGGATGGACCCGTTGCTGCCGCTGGCCGAGTTCCGCGATCGCTTGTTCCACATCCACGCGAAAGACGTGCAGGTTCACCCCGAAAAGCTGAACCAGGTGGGGATCTTTGCGTATCCGAAACTCTGGCACACCCCGCGCATCCCCGGATTCGGGGAGATCGATTGGGCACGGTTCATGGCCCGGCTCTACGAGATCGGCTACACCGGGCCGGTGTGCGTGGAAGTGGAGGACGACACCTTTGGACAGACCCTGGAGGGCCGGAAGCGTGCGGTTTGCGTGGCGGGTCAGGTGCTTCGGCCGTTCTTCGGCTGAGTGAGCCCTGGCGAACCGGTCCGGGGGGCTGCCGGTGGCGGCAAGGGCCCTCCCCTGTCCGGCAAGGCGGCGCGGTCCCCGGCCCGTCCGCTCCATCCGCCGGGTGCGGTGGGTGACGCCCGTGCAAGCCTGTTGAGCTTGACCGATTTCGGCCGGATCCTTAAGCCTAGCACGTCATGATCATCTCCGACCTGCGCGAGATCGAAGGCCGGCGGTATCCGGCGCGGCGCCGCACGCAGAACCTCGTGGGGGGTGTGGCACCCATCCAGTGCCAGAATTTCTGCATGGGTTATGTCACGCTCGATCCCAAGGGCGGTCAGGTTCCGTGGCACAACCAGGAGCAGGAAGAGGTCTATTTCATCCTGGAGGGCACCGGTGAGATGTGCCTGGGTGAGGAACGCCGGACGGTGACCGGCGGCCAGGCCGTGTACATCCCGCCGCGTGTCTATCATCAGCTGACCAACATCGGGGAGACGCCGCTGCGGATGATCTATGTTTACGGCCCGGCCGGTGACGTGGCGCATTGGCGGCAGGAACTGGAGGGTACCCTGCCCCGGGCCGGGGTCGAGGCCCCTCCCCTGCCCCCGGGCGCATGGCCGCAGTGCACGGACAAGCCGGCCTGAGAGAAGAATCCCGAATTTTGGCCCTCGCCAGGCCGGTTTGCACCGAAGACTTTGACCTTTTTCAGCCATGAAGACCTACACTGTCGGCATCATCATGAACGGGGTGACCGGCCGGATGGGCACCAACCAGCATTACATCCGGTCGATCCTGGCCATCATGAAACAGGGCGGCGTTCGCCGGGGGGATTCCGAGGTCATTCTGCCCCGCCCTTTGTTGGTGGGCCGGAACCCGGCGAAGCTTGAGAAACTGGCTGCCATGGGCGAGAACGTCCGATGGACGACCGATCTGGACGCAGCCCTTTCCGACAAGGAGAACCAAATCTATTTCGACGCCCAGACCACCGGCCTGCGAGCTCCCGCCGTGCTGAAGGCCCTGGCCGCGGGCAAACACGTTTATTGTGAGAAACCCACGGCCACGAGTACCGCCACGGCGTACGAACTCTATCAAAAAGCCAAGCAGGCCGGAGTCAAACACGGCGTGGTCCAGGACAAACTCTGGCTGCCCGGTTTGCGCAAGCTCCAGATGCTGGTGCGCTCCGGGTTCTTCGGGGAGATCCTTTCCGTCCGGGGCGAGTTCGGCTACTGGGTGTTCGACGGCGAGCATATCCCGGCGCAGCGGCCCTCCTGGAATTATCGCAAGGAAGAGGACGGCGGGATCATCGTGGACATGCTGTGCCACTGGCGGTATGTGCTCGACAATCTTTTCGCGCCGGTCAAGGCCGTCTCCTGCCTGGGCGCCACACACATCAAACAGCGTTGGGACGAGCAAGGCCGGCCGTATCGTTGCACGGCTGATGACGCCGCCTATGCCACCTTCGAACTCGAAAACGGCGTGATCGCCCATTTCAACTCTTCCTGGTGTGTCCGTGTCCGGCGGGACGATCTGCTGACCATTCAGGTGGACGGCACGAAGGGTTCGGCCGTGGCAGGGCTGCGTGACTGCTGGGTGCAACCGGCGCATGCCACTCCGCGCCCGATCTGGAATCCCGACCTGCCCAATCCGATCAACTTCTACGAAAACTGGCTGCGCGTGCCCGACTACGAGAACTATGACAACGCCTTCAAGGTCCAGTGGGAGCTCTTTCTCCGGCACGTCGTCTGGGATGAGCCGTTTCGCTGGAACCTGTTGGAAGGCGCCAAAGGGGTGCAACTGGCCGAGAAAGGCTTGGAATCGTGGCAGCGCCGCGCCTGGGTGGAGGTCCCGCCGCTGGAACCCTGACCCGCAGGCGCGCGGGGTGCAAAGTTGACAAGGGCGCCCGGCCCGACCCGGGTGGGGCGCACCGTCCGGATGGGCCAGGCCCTGTCCTCCCGACAAAGGCTGTGCGGCGTTCGTTCCGCTGGGACACCGGCCCGGCAGCCGGAGGCGACATGCGGGCTTGGAGAACCCGGAGCTGGCCCGGACAGCCCGCCCTGCTTTAGATTCGGGTGTACCGCCTCAGCAGGACGGCACGCGCTTCGATGTCACGGAGTTGGATGCGGTCCAACCGGGTCAGCCCAAATCCCTCGCAACAGAAGCTGGCGACGATGCTCCCGTAGAAGATGGCGCGGCGGAGGCGCGATTCCCATGGGCCACGACCCCGTGCCAGCTGGCCCATCAGTGCTCCGGCGAAGCTGTCTCCCGCGCCTGTGGGATCCACCACGCGGGCCAACGGGAACGCGGGTGCAACGAACATTCCGTTCCGGGACGACAGGATGGCCCCGTGTTCGCCCTTCTTGACGATGACGAAACGCGGTCCGAGCGCGTGCAACCGCCGCAGGGCGGTCACGACGTTGGATTCTCCGGTCAATTGGGCCGCCTCGGTGTCATTCAGGATGAACAGGTCCACCCGCCGAAGCAGCTCCAGCAATTCCGGCCGGGCGGTCTCGATCCACAAATCCATCGTGTCAGCGGCGACGAACCGCGGCTTTTCCAGTTGCCGCAACACGTGAAGCTGCAGGGCCGGCGCAATGTTGCCCAGCAGCACGAAGGGGGATCGCCGGTATCGCTCGGGCAGGTCGGGCCGAAACTCTGCAAACACACCCAGGTCGGTCAGCAGGGTGCGCCGGCGGTTCATGTTCGACTCGTACTCGCCCGCCCAGTGAAAGGTCCTGCCCGGGCGCCGCTGCAAACCTTCCAGATCGATCCCGTGGCGCCGGAAGAGGCTCAGGTAACGCGTCGGAAAATCTCCACCCACCACGCCCACCATCAACGCCGGAGCGAAAAAGCTGGCCGCCACGGCCGCGTAGCTGGCCGATCCGCCCAACAGCCGGTCCCGGGCACCATGCGGCGTGCGAATCGAATCGAGAGCCGTCGAACCAACAATCAGAACACTCATGGCATGAACCAGTTCGAACCCTGCCTCGCCCCGTCACGGCCGGGGCGGTGGCGCATGACGCTATCCGAAACGCGCGCCCGGCCGCAATCCCGGAACCGGAGAGCCAACCGCCGATCCCCTCCCACAAGACCGCCCTGCGCGGGCGCTTCGCGGAGGGATTGCCAGTCCGCGCCCGGCTGATCCATCCTGCCCGGGATGCAGTTCTCAACCGGGTGTTCCTTGCTGACGCTGGCTGCCCTTGTTGCCGTGCCGTGGACCTGCGGCGCCGAGGCGCGATCTCCCGGGTCCCACGTGCTGCAACCCCGGGTCTGCGACGCGCTCACACTGGTCCAACCCGATGCCGTGCACGTCGAGGGTTGGCTCGGCTGCCGCATCCACAGCAACCTGACGCAAAGGCTGCTTCAGGTGGATCTGGATCCCCTGCTGGCCGGCTATCGCCACCGGCCGGGCAACCATCCGTGGATCGGCGAGCACATCGGCAAGTGGCTGCACGCCGCGACGCTCGCGTGGGCCTACAGCGGGGAGCCCGCGTTGCGGGCCAGACTGGACCGGGCGGTGACCGACCTTCTACGGACACAGGAGCCCGATGGCTATCTCGGTACTTACACGCCGGAACACCGCTTCGGCCTTTATCCGGGAGCCGACTGGGATGTCTGGTCGCACAAGTACAATCTCATCGGATTGCTGGCCTACCACGAGTACACCGGGCACGGGCCGGCCCGGGAGGCGTGCCGGCGGATGGCCGACCTGTTGCTGGACACCTTTCCCCGCCGGAAAAGCATCCTGGCCGCGGGCACGCACATGGGAATGGCGGCCACGAGCGTGCTGGAGCCCATGGTCCTTTTGTACCGCCGGACCGGCGAGGAACGATACCTCGATTTCGCACGGTACATTGTGCGCGCGTGGGAGGAGCCGGACGGGCCGCGCATCCTGAGCGCCCTTTTGACCCACGGCCGTGTCCATCGGACGGCCAATGCCAAGGCCTACGAGTTGTTGTCCAACCTCGTGGGTTTGTGCGAGCTGTACCGCGTCACCGGCGAGCCGGATTACCTGCGCGCGGTGGAGGCTGCGTGGGAGGACGTGGTGCTGCGCCGGTTGTACGTGACCGGCGGCGCCAGCCAGGGGGAGTACTTTCGGGAAGATCACGAACTGCCCAACCATGAGGCGGCGCACGTGGCCGAAACCTGCGTCACGGTGACCTGGTTGCAGCTCAACCTTCAGTTGCTCCGGCTGACGGGCCGGGCGCAATACGCGCGGGAAGTGGAGCGGACGCTCTATAATCACCTGACGGCGGCCCAGCATCCGTCCGGCCGAACGTGGTGTTATTTCACCCCGCTGGAAGGCCGCAAGGCGTACGGGCCGGGGATCAACTGCTGTGTCTCCAGCGGTCCAAGGGGCCTGGCCCTCGCACCGCTGAGCACCTATGGCGTGGTGGGGCAGGACTCCGACGCCCCCGAAGTGGCGGTCATGACGTTTGAAACCTCGTGCGCTCACCTCGCCTGGTCGGGCGGCGGGGTCACGGTGGTGCAGCAAAGCGGTTTTCCCACCCAGGGGGTCTCCCGGCTGACGTTCCGACTCGAGAAGCCCACCCGGTTCGGTCTCCGCGTTCACTCGCCGGATTGGGCCGGGCGGGTCCAACTTTACTTCGGTGGCCGGCCGCTCTCGGCCGGGAGTCGGGACGGTTGGATCGAGGTGCCGGCCCGGTTCTGGAAGGACGGCGACACGCTGGAAATGCGGTTCAGACTGGAAGCGGTGCTTTTGCCCGGTAAACACGGCAACCAGGGGCGGGCGGCACTGAGCTGGGGCCCGTTCGTCCTGGCTTATGAATCCCCGGCAAACGCCGCCCTCCCCTCCCCGTTCGCCGTGGGTTGGAAACCTCCGGTCCGTGGCTCCGCGCGTTGGCAAAACGGCGGCCGTCTGCTGGTTCACACGCGCTCCCTGACCACGCGCGGAGGAAAGCCGTTGGAGACGGATCTGGTCACGTTTGCCGACGCGGGCTCTGAAGGCGCGGCGTACCGGGTGTGGTTGTGGGGACCTGACCCCGGGTGGCAACAGCGCGTCTCGGCATTGGCCGAAGGGCGCGAAAGCAGATCGCGGCCCGGCAACCAGTCCGGTTCCATCCTCGACGGCGACCCCGGGAGTGTCGTCGTGACCTACGACGGCCGCCGGTCGGTCGAGGACTGGTTCGCCGTTTCCCTTCCCCGGCCGGTGCGCATCCGGCGGGTGATCTTCCGGCATGGGCGCACCTTCCATGACGGCGGCTGGTTCGATACCAGCCAGGGCAAACCCCGGGTTCAGGTGCGGCGGACGGTGGACGGTCCCTGGGAAACCGTGGGTGTGTTGGATGACTATCCGGCGACCTCGGCCACGGACGCTGGAGACCTGCGCGGGGGCGAGGCGTTCGAACTCCGACTGGCCGGCCCTGTGGAAGTGGTGGCCGTCAGGGTGTTGGGCCGACCAGCCTGCGGGGACAACCCGGCTCAGGCATTCAGTTCCTGCGCGGAGTTGGAGGCTTTTGAGGAGTGACAAGCCGCGCGGTCCGGACCGCTAAAAAGTTTTCTCGCCGGCCCGAAAGAACGGTCCGGGCTTGCTCCCCTTTGAATTCCCGCCGATGTTGGACCGCAAGGAGCGTGACTCCCCGCCTCCCGGCGGATGTGCTGTCCGGGGTCCGGAATGCACCAGAGCCCGGATGGAGCGACCGCTGAAGCGGACCTGGGAAGATCGGCAATGGAAGACCGCAACCACGAATCAATGGAACCCGGCTCTGACAACGGCGATGGCAGCCGAGGGGCCGGGTTGGACCGCCCGGCTGTTCCGCGCCAGATTCGCGGCCCGGGAACCGGTCCGGTGGAGACCGGCGGCAGCCTGCATCCCTTCCGGGTGGGCTGTGTGCGTGCACTCAACACCGCACCCCTGTGCCGCGGTATCGAGAATGACCTCGTCTTCGCCGCCCCGGCCGAACTGGCCCGGATGCTTCAACAGGGCGAGCTGGACGCGGCCCTGGTGAGCGTGGTCGAACCCTTGTGGCACGATGACTACGACATTCTGGACGGTGTGGCGGTGGCCAGCCTGGGGGAGGTGAAGAGCGTGTTTCTGGCGCATCGCCGGCCGTTGGAAGAGATCGAGACCGTGTATTACGATCCGGGATCGCTCACCAGCGTCACGCTGTTGCGCGTCCTGCTGGCCGAGCGCGGTTTGCAACCGCGGTTCCAACCCCTGGAGGACCTGACTGCTGCCGCCGAACTGGACAACGTGATGTTGATCGGCGATGCGGCCCTGGACTTTCTCTTCGCGCCGCACGATCACCAGATTCTCGACCTTGGCTATGCCTGGTACGAACTGACGCGGCTGCCCTTCGTATATGCCGTCTGGGCCCTTCGACGCGCCGTGGATCACGCGCCGCTGCGCCGGATCCTGCGTGAGACCCGCGATTTCGGCATGGAGACACTCGATCACATCGTGCGGGAGCGGACGGAATACACGGCCGATTTTCGCCGCGATTATCTCGGCTGGCACATCCATTACCACCTTGGCGACGACGAGAAACGGGGGATTGCCCGGTTCATGGAGTTGTTGGAGAAGCACGGGCTCGGTCCGGTTTACCCTCCCCGGTACGTGTGGTGAACCGTGGCCGGAGGTGCCCGACCTCGCGAGCCGGGGTGTCGCCACGCCTCGGTTCTCCCCCTGCGCCCGGGTTGCAGGCCTGCAGATCCTCAGGACGCGGGGGATTCCGCCTCCAGTCTTTGCAACACCTCCGGGTCGCGCACGTCCACCCAACGGCCGGCGATGGGCAGGCCGAGCAGGCGCAGCCCGGCAGCGGCCATGGCGTTGATGGCGTCGGTCAGCTCATATTCGCCCCTGGGCGATAGCTGAAGACGCGCGGTGAATTCGAACAACGTGGGCCGGAACACGTAGATCCCGGCATTGTACCAGAAGGGACCTTCCATCCCCAGCCAGCCTTCGCGTTGCAACGCGGCCAGTTGCCCGGCGGAAGGCTTTTCCACGATGCGGTGGAGGCGGAAGGCGGAATCGAACAGGGCCAACCCACCCTGGCGGACGTCTTCCCCGCGGATGACCGTGACCACGCCGTCACAGGGCTCGCCCTCGAACCGTGCCCGCACGTCGCGATAGGTCTCCGGCCGCACGAGTATGTCGCCATAGGTCAGAAGGAAGGGTGAGTCGCCCAGAAAGGATCGGGCGGGCTCGGCCGCCTTGCCCGTACCGTTCTGCACGGTCTGCCGCCCGAAAGCAATCCGCGCACCCCAGCGGGCGCCATCGGCGAAATGATTTTCGATGACCTCGGCCTGGAACCCCGTCACGATGAACAGGTCGGTGATGCCGGCGCCGACCAGTCCCTCGACAATGTGCTCCAGGATCGGCCGGCCCTGGACACGGAGCATCGGTTTGGGGAGGGACCGCGTCAGTTCCCGCATCCGGGTACCACGGCCGGCGGCCAGGATGACTGCCTTCATGCGCTCATGATGAACGGGCCGCGCGCGGGTGCGCAAAAGGAATCTCTGCGCATGGGAATGCCGCTCCGTTTGGTGGCGACGCGTGCCGGCCGGGAACAGAGCGTCCTGTCCCTCGGGGTGACGGGCAGGGCCTCTGTTCCCCGGCCCGGCACCGTCCCGAGCCAACCGGCACGATGCTCAACGGCGACCGGGTGCGTAACTGTATCCGCCGCGGATCCGGCCGCCCCGGGCGCCGCGGTTCCATCGGGTCCGACCCCGTTGAGGCTGGGCCACTGCCTCGAAAAGCGCCGTGTAACGATAGTCGAAACCTTCGAGTCGGGAGATGGGGATGGATTGTTTGATGAAGCCCTCGATGGCGCGGACGTGTCGCACGTCGCCGGCGGTCATCAGGGTGAGGGCGTCGCCCCGGTTGGAGGCACGGCCGGTCCGGCCGATCCGGTGCACGTAGTCCTCCGGATGCAGCGGGACGTCGAAATTGATGACGTGACTAACCTCCGGGATGTCCAGGCCGCGACTGGCAATGTCGGTGGCGACCAACACGTCGTAGCGGCCGGAACGGAAGCCGGCCAGTGCGCGTTCCCGCTCCACCTGTGAGCGATCGGCGTGCAGCACGGCCACGGCATGGGCGTGGGCTCGCAGCAGGGCTGCGAGGCGGTCGGCCCCCTGTTTGGTGCGGCAGAACACGATGGCCGAATCGTGATCGAGCCGTTCCAGCAGGGCCAGCAGCAGCGCCTCTTTCTGTGCCTCCGCCACCGGGTAGAGCCGGTGGGTCACCGTCTCTGCGGGCGTCCGGTGATGACCGATCTGCACGGTTTCAGGTTCATGCATGGCCCAGCGGATGAGCTGGACGATGGCCGGCGGAAGCGTGGCCGAGAAAAGAAGCGTCTGCCGGGGTTGCGGGCACTGTTGCAGGATGGCCTTGACGTCGGGCAGGAAGCCCATGTCCAGCATGCGATCCGCTTCATCCAGCACCACGTGGGTGAGGCGGTCCAGCCTGCAGGTGCCCCGTTCCATGTGATCCAACAGCCGGCCGGGCGTGGCCACGAGCACGTCCACTCCCCGCCGCAGTGTTTCGTTCTGCCGCCCGTAGCCCACGCCGCCGTGGACCAGTCCGGTGCGCAGGCCGGTGAACCGGGCGAACGCGCGGAGGGCCGACTCCACCTGCCCCGCCAGTTCGCGCGTGGGTTCGAGTACGAGGGCCCGCGGACCGGGTGCCGGACGACCCAACCGTTGGAGCAACGGCAGTCCGAAAGCGGCGGTTTTGCCGGTACCGGTCTGGGCACTGCCCAGCAGGTCGCGTCCGGCCAGAACGACGGGAATGGCACGATGTTGAATGGGCGTGGGCTCCGAGTAACCCAGGGCCTCGACCGCCCTCAAGAGGGCTGGTTCCAGCCCCAGTTTTGCAAACGACATGGCCGGAATATGGACGAGAGACCGGTCCTTGTCCAATGAAACCGGCGTGGAGAAAAGTCCGGGAATCCCGTTGCGGAAATCCGCGCTTGGCCCGGCGGGCCGGCGTTCCTAGGCTGCCCGGTCGTGATTGCATTGGTGGATTACGGCAGCGGCAACCTGCGCAGCGTGTACAAGGCGCTGCGCCACGTGGGTGCGGACGTGCGCATCGTGGCACGCCCGGAGGAGCTCGAATCCGCTCGTGCGGCGGTCCTGCCCGGCGTGGGCGCATTTGACGACTGCATCCGGGCCCTGGAACGGCAGGAACTGCTGGAGGGCCTGAAGAGGTTCATCCAAAGCGGGCGGCCGTTTCTGGGCATCTGCGTCGGGTACCAGGCGCTCTTCGAGCGGAGCGAGGAGTTCAACAGTTGCGCGCCGGGACTGGCGCTGTTCCGCGGCCGGGTCGTGCGGTTCCGGGACCAACCCGGGTTGAAGATCCCCCAGATGGGTTGGAACCAGATCGAGATTCTCCGGCCGGATTGTCCCCTCTATCGTGGGATCCCGTCCGGCTGTTACGTGTATTTCGTGCACAGTTACTTTCCGCGGCCCGAGTCGGAATCCATCGTGGCCACGCGCACCGTGTACGGCGAACCGTTTGCCTCGTCCATCTGGTCGGACAACGTCTTCGCCACCCAGTTTCACCCGGAAAAAAGCCAGCGCGTGGGCCTGTGCCTGCTGCGGAACTTCGTGGATCTGGCGGGCGGCTGAAGGGCCGGGCCGGTTGCCTTGACCGGGCGGCCTTCTGTGCTTTCTTTGAAAGACCCTTGCGGTTGGGTGGCGCGCGGAGCGTGGCGACCTCGCGCCGGCGGCAAGGGTGGGAAACCAAACAAACCGATCGAAAAAACACGAGGAGAGATAAACAGGCACTATGGCACACGAACTTCCTCCCCTGCCCTATCCGGCAGATGCGTTGGAACCCCACATTGACCGGCAGACGATGGAGATCCACCACGGCCGGCATCACAAGGCTTACGTGGACAATTTGAACAAGGCCCTGGCGGGCCGGCCCGAGCTGGAGTCCAAACCGCTGGACGCCCTGTTGAAAGACCTAGCATCAGTGCCGGAGGAGATCCGCACCGCCGTCCGCAACAACGGCGGGGGGCACTGGAACCACACGTTCTTCTGGCAGATCATGGCCCCGAACGCCGGCGGCGCGCCCTCGGGGAGCCTCGGCGAGGCCATTCAAAAGACCTTCGGCAGCTTCGACGAGTTCAAGGCCAGGTTCGAGGCGGCCGGGCTGGGCAGGTTCGGCAGCGGCTGGGCATGGCTGGTGGTCAACAACGGGAAGCTGGAGATCGTCTCCACGGCCAATCAGGACAATCCGCTGATGGGCCGGGCCATCGCCGGTTGCGAAGGTGTGCCCATCCTGGGCGTGGACGTCTGGGAGCACGCCTACTACCTGAAGTACCAGAACCGCCGCGGGGATTACCTCAAGGCATGGTGGAACGTGGTCAACTGGCGTGAGGTCGAACGCCGTTACGCCGCCGCGGTCGCCTGATACGGCCTCTGGCGGATTCCGGGCCGGGCACCTGCTCACGCCGGTGTCCGGCTTTTTCTTTCCCGGCGGGCATGTGGGAACGTCCTGGTGCCCGAAAGACCTCGTTCCCGGGGCAGATGCGGCCCGGCCGGGCGGGACAGCCGCGGGGATGAATTGCGCTTTGCGCCGATTCGCGGCGACCCTAGGCTGAAGCCGGCGTGAAGACGACGTGGCCGAGTGTCTCCGTCATCATTGCCGCGCGTCCGGAGGAAACAGAGGTTCGGGCTGTACGGGCGGCGCAAAGGTTGGATTACCCGCACGACCGGTTGGAAATCCTGGTGGCGCGGGGCCGCCAACCGTCCGTTCAGCGGAATGCCGCCCTGCGCAGGGCGCGGGGTGAACTGGTTTACTTTCTGGATGACGATTCCGAACCGGCGCCCGGGAATCTGCGGAAGGCGGTCGCCGCATTCGCACGGGACCCCCGCCTGCAGGCGTTGGGCGGCCCCAACCTCTGCCCGGCCGACGCACCTGAACAGGAACAGGTGTTTGCGCTGGTCCTGGGCAGCTGGTTGGCTTTCGGGCCCAGCCGTGCGCGCTACGTCCCCATCGGTCCAGCGCGTGCCACGACGGAAAAGACGCTCATCCTCTGCAATCTGGTGGCACGCCGGCAGACCCTCCTGGAGTTGGGTGGATTCGATGAAACCCTTTACCCCAACGAGGAAAACGCGCTGCTGGACGCCATCCAGCGCCGTGGCGGGCGGCTGTGGTACGATCCCGAGTTCATCGTGTATCGGCGGCCCCGGCCGGATTTCAGACGGTTTGCGCGCATGCTGCTCACCTACGGTCGCGGCCGCGCGGAGCAGTTCCGGCGCCTGCCCACCTTCGGGTCGGCTCTCAATTTTGCGCCGCCGCTGTTTGTCCTCTACCTGGCGGCCCTGGTGGGGGCAGCCCCGTGGGGCATTTGGACTGCAACCCGGGCGGGCCGGGCCTGCCTGGCGCCACTGATCCTGTACGCCGGCCTGCTCGCCCTCCAAACCCTGCAAATGAAACGGCACCACCCTTGGCGGAGGGTCTGGCGGGCCGCCTGCCTGGTGGTGACGGCGCACGTGTTGTACGGCGCCGGATTCTGGCGGGGTTGCTTCACGTCGTTACACCCGCCGGAGGCCCGCACGGCGCAGGAGGTCACCATCGAGATCATTCCCTTTCGTGGCGCGGAGGTGGGCACATGAGAACCCTGTCCATCTGGCAGGCGGCGCTGGACGGGTCTGCAGACCCCGACCGGGCCCGGCGACACTGGGAGATGCTCTGGAACGGGCCGGGTCGGGACTTGTTGGCAGGTGCCGATGAAGAACACGCCCGCGCGTTGGCGACCGTGCTGGCCGGTTCCCAGGTGCTGGGCTCATGGTTGGCTCAACGCCCGGAGTGGCTCGCGGACCTGGTCCCGGAGCAGCTTCGGCATCCGCGCCGGTCGCGGGGGTTCGAGCGTGAATTGCACCGGTTGCTGGCCGGCGTCTCCCCGGCGGAGCCGGAACGGTCCGCCTCGCTGATCCGGCAGTTCAAAAAACGGGAGTTGCTGCGCATCGCGGCACGTGACCTGGCGGGATTCGCCCCGTTGGAGGAGGTGATCCGGGAACTTTCGGACCTGGCGGATGTCTGTCTGGCGGCCGTGTGGAACCTGTGCTGCGGCGAGATGCTGCGTCGCCACGGCACACCCTGGCAACCGGGACCGGACGGCCGGTGGAGTCCCGTCCGCGCCTGCGTGCTGGGCATGGGCAAACTGGGCGGCCAGGAGCTGAACTACTGCTCGGACGTCGACCTGCTCTTTGTCTACAGCGAGGAGGGCTGGGTTTGGACGGAACCGCCCCGCGGACGGCGTCCTGCCCCGGCCGCCTGGACCGCCCACCAGTTCTTCCAACGTTTGGCCGAACGGTTCATCGGCGAGGTGACCCGGCTCACGCCCGACGGCGACCTGTATCGCGTGGACATGCGCCTGCGACCGGAAGGCGACACCGGGCCGCTGGCCCGATCAGTCGGCAGTTACGAGACCTATTACGCCCAGTGGGGACAGACCTGGGAACGGATGATGCTCATGAAAGCGCGCGGCGTCGCCGGCGACGCCGAAGTGGCCGCCGAGTTCGCCGAGATGATCCAGCCCTTCCGGTATCCCCGGTCCATCAGCCCTTCCGTGCTGGAAGACGTGGTGGCCGTCAAGGAGCGGATCGAAAAAGAAGTCCTCCGCGCGGACGAACTGGACACCAACGTCAAACTGGGTCGCGGGGGGATCCGGGAGATCGAGTTCGTCGTGCAGGCGCTTCAACTGTTGCACGCGGGCCGCCACCCATTCCTGCAAATCCCGCAGACGCTCCCGGCACTGGAGAAGCTCGCCCAGTACGAGCTGTTGCCGCCTGACGCGGCCCGCGACCTGGCCGGTGCGTACCGCTTTTTGCGGCGGGTCGAACACCGCCTGCAGATGGAGGCCCACCAGCAGACCCATCGGCTGCCCGCCGCCGCCTCCGACCTGCGAAGGCTGGCGGCTCTCATGGGGTACCCGGATGCCGAGGCGTTTCTCGATGCCCTGCGGCATCACACCGGCCGCGTGCGTGCCGTGTACGAAAACGTCCTGCCCGCACGGCCGGGCCCGGCGCGAACGTCCCGCCCTTTCCCGGACCGCTTTGCCGGCCGGGAAACGGAGTGGAAGGAGGTGCTCGCCCGCATGGGGTTTCGTGACCCGGACCAGGGGGTGCGGCGCATCCGCGAATTCGTGGAAGGGCCGGCCTTTGGACATACCTCGTCCCGGACGAGCGAACTCGCCTGGCGCCTGCTCGAAAGGTTCTTTGCCCTGTGCCCGGGGTCGGACCGCCCGGCACCGGCACAGGACCGGCCCGATGATCTCCTGCCCCGGGCGCGCGTGTTGTCGGATCCCGACCGCGTGTTGACCCGTCTGGACACCTACATCCAGGCGTACGGCGCGCGGGCGACACTGTTCGAAACCTGGCACGGCAACCCCGCATTGTTCGAACTCCTGCTATTGTTGTTTGACCGGTCGGAATTCCTCGCCGAGGCGGCCATTCGGACGCCGGACCTCGTGGAGGATCAGATGCTCAGCGGGCGCTTGCGCCGGCGCCGGACCGCCGCGGAAATCCTGACCGACCTGCGTCTGGGAAGGGATGAACCGGACCAGGCCGCCTGGCTCCGGAGATACCACCAGGCCGAGCAGATGCGGATCGGCCTGCGCGACATCCTGGGGCTGGCGGATCCGGAACAGTACCTCGAGGAGTTGACAGCCCTCGCGGAGGCCTGCCTGCAGTATGCGCTGGAGGTGGTGATGCGGCGGCACCGCCTGCGCCGACCGCCCTTCGCCATCATCGGATTGGGGAAGTTGGGCGGCGGCGAGATCGATTACGGATCCGACCTGGACATCCTGTTGGTCACGGGTGCAAAAGCCGATGCACTCGACCGTTGCCAGCGATGGGCGGTCGAATGGGTGGACCTCCTCAGCCGCCGCACGGAGCTGGGAATGGTCTTCGTCGTGGATACCCGTCTCCGGCCCGACGGCGAGAAGGGCCTGCTCGTCAACACCGTGCCGGCCCACGAGGAGTATTACCGCCGCCGCGCCCAGTTGTGGGAGATCCAAGCGCTGAGCCGCGCCCGGGCCGTGGCCGGCGACCGGGACACCGGCAGTTCGTTCGAGTCGCTGGCCCAGGTGCTCACCAATTTCCGGCCCGAACACGTGGCCGCAGGGTTTCCCTGGCAAACGCTGCGCCCTGCCGGGCGGCGGAAGCGGACGGCAGCGCCAGCCGGACTGGCTGCATGGGAGCCGGAATGGAAGATGCGCATCCACCAGATGCGAATGCGCATCCAGAAGGAACGCACCCCGCCCGGTCAGGACGAGCTGGCCATCAAGACCGGGCGCGGCGGTCTGATGGACGCGGAATTTGTGGCACAAATGTTCTGCCTGCAGGAAGGCTGGCATGAACCGAACACACTACGGGCGCTGCAACGCGCCACAAGCGCCGGGCTCCTGCCGGAGGGCCCCCGGTTGCTCGAGAATTACCGGCGGCTCCGCCGGGTCGAGGGCGTGCTGCGTCGGTGGAGTTACGAGGGCGAATCCGTGCTGCCAGCCGATCCGGCCCCCTATCGGAGGGTCTCCATCCGGTGCGGGTTCGATTCACCCGACGCCTTCCGGCAGGCCGTGGCCGAATGGCGCACGGCCATCCGCGAGGTGTACCTGGCGGCCTTTGGCGTCCGGGAAGAATGAGCCGGCATCCGGCCGGGCCGGAGCCGGGCATGTTGGAGGAGAATCGGGGGTGAGCCGGATCAAGGACTCAACCGGCCTGAACCGCCCCGGGCAGCACCACGGCCGAATCCACCTGTTCCGTCACACCCCGCACCCGCTCGTACGCAGCCCGGATCTGTTCCACCAGCCGTTCGGGTGTCAGCCCGTACTTCCGGCGCAGATGTTCCACGCTGCTGGCATGTTCGATGAACTGGTCCGGCCAGCCCAGCCGCACCACTGGCGTGGTGATCCCGCGGTCGCTGTACAGCTCGAGCACGGCGGAGCCGTATCCGCCCATGAGGACATGATCCTCGAGGGTGGCGACGACGTCGGCCGTCCGAGCAAAGAACTCGTGCGTGCCGGTGTCCAGGGGTTTGAAAAACCGCGGGTTGATGATCGCCACGTCCCAACCCTCGGCGCGCAGGAGCTCCGCGGCGCGACGGGCCACCGCGTGCATGTTGCCCAGCGCAAACAGGGCTGCGCGCGGATGGCCTTTGCCCGAGAACGGCTCCACCACCTCGGCCTGCCCGATCGGGATGGGCTGGGGCTGTTCCTTCAGGGGGACCCCCTCGGCCGGCCCGCGCGGGTACCGGATGAAGCAAGGGTGCTTCTCCAGCGTGGCCGTGAAAAGCATGTCCTGCAATTCGTCCTCGTTCCTGGGCGCCATCCCGATCACGTTGGGCAGGCAGCGCAGGTAGGCGATGTCGAACAACCCGTGATGCGTGGGGCCGTCGTTGGCTGACAGGCCGGCGCGGTCCATGCAGAAAATCACCGGCAGATCCTGCAGGCATACGTCATGATGGATGCAGTCATACGCCCGCTGGAGGAACGTCGAGTAAATGGCACAGACCGGGCGCATGCCCATGGTCGCCATCCCGGCCGCAAAGATGACCGCGTGTTCCTCGGCGATGCCGACATCGAAATACCGGTCCGGGAACGCCTTTTCCAGGTACTTCAAACCCGTCCCGCTGGGCATGGCCGCCGTGATCCCCACCAGGTAGTTGTTCTGCCTGCACAACTTGACCAGCACCTGGCCGAACACATCCTGCCAGTTGGGCGGCGTGCCCGGCTTCGCCGGTGGAGAGTCGCCGGTGCGAATGTCGTACGGGCCGGAGCCGTGAAACTTCTCCGGGTTTTTCAGTGCCGCCTCGAAACCGCGTCCCTTCTGCGTGAGCACATGGATCACCACCGGTTCCTGGCAGGTCTTGGCAAATTCGAGCGTGGTGATCAGCATCTCCAGATCGTGCCCGTCAATGGGACCGAGGTAACGCAGCCCCATTTCTTCGAACAGGACCGGGTTGCCGTAACCCCCCCGTCCGTCCGTGCCGGGTGCGCTCTCGCCCTCCCTGCCGGCCGGGCGCAGTCCCACCCCGGCGATGGCGCCCTTGAACCCTTCCTCCGCCTTGTGCGCCAGTTTCAGCGCCAGTTCACCCTTGGGCAGGCGAAGAAGGAACTTTTGGAACTCGCGTGAGAAGGCGTTGTAGCGCGGATGGGTGATCAGGCGGTTCAGGTAGCTGGCGATGGCGCCCACGTTGCGGGCGATGCTGTAGGCGTTGTCATTGAGAATGCCGATGAACCGCCGTGTGGTCTGGGCGATGTTGTTGAGGGCCTCGTACGAGATGCCGTTGGTCAGCGCCGCATCCCCGAAGATGCAGACCACGTGTTCGTCCGTTCCCAGTCGGTCCCGCGCCGCACACATGCCCAGGGCCGCCGAGAGGGCCGTCCCGGCGTGACCGGCGCCGTAGCAGTCGTGCGGGCTTTCACTGCGACTGGCAAAACCGCTCAGACCGTCGGTGGTCCGTATCGTGTGGAACCGGCTCTTTCGGCCGGTCAACATTTTGTGGACGTAGCACTGGTGGCTGACGTCCCAGACGAACTTGTCTTTCGGGGTCTCGAACACACGGTGCAAGGCCAGGGTCAGTTCCACCACACCGAGGTTGGGACCGACGTGCCCACCGTTGACCGATAGGACGCGAATCAACTCCTCGCGGATTTCCTGCGCCAGCACGGTTAGTTGTTCCAAGGTCAGGTTTTTCACGTGCTGGGGGCTGTCCACCATGTCAAGGTATCGGCTCATGGGTTTGAAAAAAGGCTTGGTACAATTCGATCGTCCGGACGGCCGGGCTCAGCCATCCGCCGGGCCGGATTCCCCGGACGGCTCGTCCGTGCCAAACGGACGGAGACGGAACTGGCCGTCTGCACTCTTTTCCAGTTGCTGCACCTTCAGCTCCGCCTCGGCCAGTTTCCGCGCACACACGGCGGCCAGTTTCATCCCCCGCTCGTACTCCGCCAGCATTTGCTCCAACGGCATCTGGCCGCTTTCCATCGCCTCCACGATGGCCTCGAGCCGTTCGAGCGCCGCTTCGAACGACAGGTCCTCGGACTCCGCCGGGGTTTCTGACTTGGACGACTTGGCCATACGTTTTTCGGAGCATAGGCCAACTTCGCGCCACCGTCCAGCCCCCCAATGGGACGGCCCTTTCCTGAGCGACGGCGCAGCCGGGCACAAGACACCTCCCGAAGACCAACTTTGCCCGGGGAGCGCCCCTTCCCGGTGCCGAGCGAAACCGGGAACCGCGACGGGCGGGCCGTGGATTCGGCCGGTCATTCAGCCAGCCGGGACGGTCGGCGCCCGGAACCCTCAGGGCCCCTTGCCAGCCGCCATCCGAACGCCGGAACGCACGGGTCGAGACGGGCGAAAAGGCGCACGGTGCCTTTGCATCCGCGGTCGTTCCCGGCTAGGCTGGCGCGGCGAGTATGAAACGCGTCTGCCGCACGATCCCGCTCCTCCTGGGCGTTCGAATGCTGGTTTCACCCGTGTGCGCCTGGGATTACGAGGTCCACCGCGCCATCGCCGATCTGGCCCTCGGTGCGTTGCCCACAAACTTTCCCGCCTTCGTAACCGAACCGGCCGCACGCGAACGGATCCTGTTCCTCTCGGGCGAGCCGGATCGGTGGCGCAACGCGTCGGCCGAGGTCACCTTCAGCCATGCCACAGCGGCTGATCATTACCTCGACTTCGAGGACCTGGAGCCGCTGGGACTGCGCCCCGACCAACTGCCCCTCTTCCGCTACGAATTCGCGGCTCACGTCCTGACCATGCGCGCGCGCCACCCGGAACGGTTCGAGCCTGTGGATCCGGCGCGCGATCGTGACCGCACGCGCGCGTTCCCCGGATTCCTTCCGTGGACGCTGGCCGAGGGATTCGCCCGACTGAAGTCCGCCTTCGCCTACCTCCGGGCCTGCGAGACGGCTGGCGGATACCCGGAAGAGATCCAGAACGCCCGCGAGAATGTCCTCCACGCGATGGGCGTGCTGAGCCATTTCGTGGGCGATGCCACCCAACCGCTTCACACCACGCGCCACCACCACGGCTGGGTGGGTGAAAACCCTGCAGGATACACCACCGACCGGGGCATCCATTCCTGGATCGATGGCGGGTACTTCGAGCGCACCGGCGGGGTGCCGGTTGAAACCCTCCGCAAACAGATGCGACCGGCGCGCCTGCTGGATGAAGCCGCCGATCCGGACAGCACCTTCCGCCTTCTGGTGCGTTGGCTGGAGGACCAGCACCGGCAGGTCGAGCCGCTTTACAGACTCCACAAGGAAGGCAAACTGAGCGGAGTCGGGCCGGAAGGCCAGGAAGGGCGCGCGTTCCTCGAGTCCCAGGTCGTTCGAGCCGCGCAAATGCTGGCCGATCTCTGGCTGACCGCCCACGCGCAGTCGCCACGCGACACGTTTTGGGAACGCCGCCTCCAGGCACGGCGCTCGGCCCCACCGGGCACGCTGCGACTTCTTGTGGTCACCGGTGGCCATGGATTCGACCGGTTGCCGTTCCACGCCCTGTTCGCCGGGCTGACGAACATGGTCTTTCGTATCGTGGAACATCCACAGGCCCACCAATGGCTTCGCCCGGAGCGTGCCCCGGAGTACGACGTGGTCGTGCTCTATGACATGTGGCGCGAGATCGCCCCGGCCGACCGGGCCCGTTTCGTGCAAGTGACCACTTCCGGCAAGGGCGTCGTGGCCCTGCATCACGCCCTGGCAGCGTATCCCGATTGGGACGATTACGCCGACTTACTGGGCGGACGGTACCTTTTCAACCCCGTGAAACGGGACGGCCGCGAGTATCCGGCTTCCAGTTATCGTCATGATGTCCAGTTCCGCGTTCGCGTGGCGGATCCTGATCACCCGGTCACGCAGGGCGTCACGGAGTTCGAGATCCTCGACGAGACGTATAAGGACTTTTGGGTGGCGCCCGATGTGAAGCCCCTGCTGGTGACGGACGAACCGAGCAGCGGCCCGGTGGTCGGCTGGGCCAAGACCAATGGGCTTTCCCGCTGGGTCTACCTTCAAGGGGGCCACGATCGCCATGCATGGGAACACCCCGCCTACCGCCGGCTGCTTGAGCAGGCGATTCGGTGGGTGGCCGAACCCGCCCGGCCCCACCCGGCACACCACACCCAAACAGCCGTACCCTGACGGGCCGCCGCCGGTTGGCCTCCCGCCTGAAGCGACAAATCGCGACGGACCCCGGGCGGCGGCGGACTCGGACCTCCTTCCCCCGTCTCCGGCACGCCCTCGACCGCTCGGATGGCCGCCTCCGGGTACACCCATCCGGGTCTGCGCCGACTTCCCTCCCCGCTCGGCCATGTGGCCACTTCATGCCACATGACGACTTCCCCCCAGTGTGGGACTCTGGCAGCGTGAGTTTTGGAACCCGGGTTTGGCAGCGCGACGCCTATTGCTCTACAGGACCCTGGCAACCTGTGAATGCCATGGCCCGGCGTGGGGTCGCACAGTTTCCGCCCGGGAACCGATCAACCCTGAACTCTCGGAGACCATGAACCCTTCCCGCATACCCCAAAGTTCCTTTCCGGTCTGGCGCAAGGCGGTCCGCATCGACCGCATGCTGCAGGCGAGCTTTTCCCCGGCTCTTACCTTGGCCCTTCTCGGCCTGGCGTTGGCAGCCGGAACGGTTCAAGCTGCGACGGTCATCAACCTGGACGCCACGTCTCAACCCTTGGGCCCGCTCTCGGTCTGGCCCAATACGGGCACGATCAGCGGGGATTTCGTTCCATGGGCGGACGTTCCCGAAGTGATCGAGGTGGACGGTGTAAGGGGTGTGGCCTTCCGAGGGGGCACGCCCGGCCTGCAGGGCACCTCGTACTACGGGCCCAACGCACCCGAAACCATGGCCGGAAATGCCTCGCGGACCATCGAAGCCTGGGTTTGGGACCCGGCCCCACAGGACGAGAAAACCGTGTTCTCCTGGGGACACCGCGGCGGCCCGGACGGTTCCAACTGCACCTTCGGCCATGGCGTGCATCCGGTCTGGGGTTGCCTCGGCGGCTGGGGCTGGGCCGACCTCGGTTACAGCAACACGCTGACCTTCCAACGCTGGGCGTACATCGTGTACACCTACGACGGCGCCACCCGTACCGCCCGGGCCTATTACAACGGCCAGCTCAGCAGCGAGGAGGTCTACACCAATCCACTGAACACCTGGGCCGTGGACGCCAGCGGCTTTCCCATCCCCTTCCGTGTGGCCCGGCAAACCGATGCCAACGGCAACCCCAGCGATGCCGGCGTGGGTACCAACGTCATCGCCAAAATACGGGTTCATGACGTCGCTCTGACACCGCAGCAGGTCCAGGCCCAGTTCGAAGCCGAGCGTGCCCAGTTCGGGCTTTCCGACGTGGACAGTGACGGCCTGCCCGACTGGTGGGAACGCCGCTACGGGCTGAACGTGGGCGTGCCAGACGCTCAGACCGACAGTGACGGCGATGGCCTGACCAACGAGGCCGAGTACCAGAAGGGAACCAATCCCTCCAGCACCGACACCGACAACGACGGCCTGGCCGACAGCGTGGAGACCGGCACCGGCACCTGGGTCAGCGCCAGCGACACCGGAACCGATCCGCTCAACCCTGACACCGACGGCGACGGCCTGCCCGACGGTGTCGAAACCCGCACCGGATCTTTCGTCAGCGAAACCAACACCGGCACCGACCCGCTGAACATCGACACCGACAACGACGGCTGGGATGACGGTGCCGAGGTCCGGTCCGGATCCGATCCCACCAACCCCGAGAGCACGCCCACCCCGCCGCCGGTGATTCATCTGGATGCCACCGGCCTGCCTCTGGGGCCCTTGGCCGCCTGGCCAAACACCGGCACCATCACCGGCGATTTCTTCGCCTGGATGGAGGTTCCGGAGGTCATCACCGTGGACGGCGTCCGCGGTGTGGCCTTTCGAGGAGGCACCACAGGCATGGAAGGCACCTCCTATTACGGACCCAATGCGCCCGAAAGCATGACCGGCAACGCATCCCGTACGATCGAAGCGTGGATTTGGGATCCGGCCCCGCAGGACGAGAAAACCGTGTTTTCCTGGGGACACCGCGGCGGGCCGGACGGTTCCAACTGCACGTTCGGCCATGGCGTGCATCCGGTCTGGGGTTGCCTCGGCGGTTGGGGCTGGGCCGACCTCGGCTACAGCAACACCCTGACATTCCAACGTTGGATCCACATCGTTTACACCTATGACGGCGCCACCCGCACCGCCCGTGCCTATTACAACGGCCAGCTCAGCAGCGAGGAGACTTACACCAGCCCGCTCAACACCTGGGCCGTGGACGCCAGCGGATTCCCCATCCCCTTCCGCGTGGCCCGGCAAACGGATGCCAACGGCAATCCCAGCAATGCCGGCATCGGGACCAACGTCATTGCCATCATCCGCGTCTATGACGTGGCCCTGCCGGCCGACCAGGTCCAGGCCCACTTCGAGGCCGAACGTATACAATTCGGCTTGTCCGACGTGGACGAAGACGGTTTGCCCGACTGGTGGGAACGCCGCTACGGTCTCAACACGGGGGTGAACGACGCCTCAGCCGATCCCGACAATGACGGCTCCAGCAACCTCAACGAGTACCAGCGCGGCACCAACCCGTCCAATCCGGACACCGACGGCGACGGCCTGCCGGACGGTGTGGAGACCGGCACGGGCGTTTGGGTCAGCCCCTCCGATCGCGGCACCGACCCGCTCAACCCGGACACGGACGGCGACCGTTTGCCCGACGGTGTCGAAACGCACACCGGCACCTACGTGAGCCCCACCGACACGGGATCCAATCCGTTGGTCCGGGATACCGACGGCGACACCTTCAACGATCATGACGAGGTGGCCCTTGGCTTCGACCCGAACGACACCGCTTCCAAGCCGGTGCAGCCGGCCTCGTGGGCTGACGCCGTGGCTGCCGATCAGCCGATCCACTGGCTGCGCTTCGAGGAAACCACCACGGGTCAACCCCTGCAAAACCTCGGCTCGCACGCCGGCGCCTACACCGTGACGTTCGGCCCCGGCATCTCGCCGGACGACCTCGGCAAACCCAGCGCCTTCCCCGGCCTGGGACGCGCCATCGAGTTCACCGGACCGGCCGCTCCCAATTCCACGCTGAAATACGTGGATTTCGGCGCGGAGATTCCGGAGTTGATCAACCTCCGCGTGGACGAGCTCAACCAACCGAAGGAACTCGAACAGGGCAAGGCCGCCACGGTCGAGTACTGGTTCCGGGCCACCCACGTGGGCACACACGGAAACAACACCTGGCAAAACCCGTCCATCCTGGCACATGAAAGCCCCTTCGACGGCGACATGTACTGGGGCAACTTCAACGCGGCGGGCGACTTCATCTTCAGCACGTCCGACCTGCACGAAATCCACGTGACCAACAATTACGCCACCGACGGCCAGTGGCATCACGTGGTCATGACCAAGATCTGGTACAACGATCGGCCGTGTGAAAGCCGGTTGTTCATGGATGGCGGGGCCGAAGCCGGTGGCATCACCATCTACGCCACCACGCCCCCCGGCGCGCCCAGTGGCCAGGACCTCGACGCCGGTCTGCGTTACCTCGGCCTCACCCAGTCCGGCGAGCTGGACAACGTGCAGTACATCGGGTTCCTCGACGAATTCGTAGTCTACACCAACGCCTTCGTCGAGGCCCAGGCCCGGCTGCATTATCTGGCCGCCCGGGGCGCGGTCGAAGGCGTGCGCCTGGGCTTCGAGCGCGACGGGGACACGCTGCGGCTGATCTGGTCGCAGGGCCGGCTGCAATGGGCGGACGAGGTCACCGGCCCGTGGACGGACGTGCCGGATGCCAATTCGCCCCACGAAATCTCGTTGTCTGCCAATCCGCGCAAGTTCTTCCGACTGGTGGTACCGTAACGTCGGGTTCGGGGCCGGCCAGCCGGGCCAACCGGCTGGCCGGCAGGCCCGGCCCAGGTTCCGTGGCGGCCGGTCGGACAGTCTGGTTTTTCGCATGAAAACACGGTTGCTGAGATCATCGAAAAGAGAACCGGGACCGACAGCAGGTTTTACATTGATCGAACTGCTGGTGGTGATTGCGATCATCGCCATCCTGGCCGGGATGTTGTTGCCGGCACTGGCCAAGGCCAAGGCCCGCGCCAAACAAACTGGCTGCCTCAACAACATGCGCCAGGTCGGTATCGCAACCCTCATGTACCTGCAGGAGTACCAGAAGTACCCCGGCTGCCTGTGGTTGAATTCGACCTTCTACTACGTTTGGCCGGTTCGGCTTTTCACGCAGTTGGGCACCAACCGCGCCGTGTTCTATTGTCCGGCCGCCAACCCCAACAGCGCCTGGGACACCAACGCCAACCCCACCCTGGGCGCCCAGTTCCCCACCGGAGGCTGGGATCCGTGGGGGGTCAGCTCGCGCAGCCGCTTCTCCCTCGGCTACAACGACTGGGGGCTGCGGGATCCCGGCGACAGCGGCGGCGGACGCCAACTGGGCCTGGGCGGCGACGTCAACGTCGTCGGTGAAGTCAAGGAAAGTGCCGTCAAGAAACCGGCGGACATGATCATGCTCGGCGACAGCAAGCCCGACGGTAGTTTCGACGGGAACATTGACCCCAAGAACCCGTTGGAGTGGCCGTCGAACCGGCACAACCGGCGCACCGTTCTCCTGTTTGCAGACGGCCACGCCGAGAGCCCCCGCCGTGGCGACGTCATCAACCCGCGCAACAACTACTGGCGCGCCCGGTGGAACAACGACAACGATCCGCACCTGGAGATCGGTTACTGGGTGGTCAATCCCGCCGAGGAAGCGATTCTGGACCCCTGAAACGCCGCTTTTGCAGCCTGGCGCTGGTTGGAGGAGAACGGAGACAGGGCCGCGGTCCGGGTGAGACCGCGGCCCTTTTTCACTGCCCTCGGTGAAATTGCTGTCCGTAACGTCCGGCCCGCCGTTCAGGGCCGCCGTTCGCGGATGGCGGCGAGGATGTCGGCGATGACCTCCGCCCGCGGTTTGGCGCCCAGGTTGCCCTTGCCGTGCACGCGCACACTCACCTGGCCGGCCGCGCGGTCGCGCGGCCCCACCACCAGCATGGTGTGCACATGGGCGGCTTCGGCGGCGGCGATCTTGGCCCGGATGGGGACGGGCTCGAAATCGGCGCTCACACGCACGAAATGGTCGCGCAACTCGCGCACCAGGCTCTCGCCGTATTCCCGCAGCGCCGCGTCGTCACTGACGGTCAGGACCCGCACCTGCTCCGGCGACAGCCAGAGCGGGAAATTGCCGGCGTAGTGCTCGATCAGGAAACCGATGAAACGTTCGTGCGTCCCCAGCGGCGCACGATGGATGCAGAGCGGCGTTTTGTCGGTGTTGTCCCGGTCACGGTAGACCAGTCCGAAGCGCTTGGGAACCGCAAAGTCCACCTGGTTGGTCGCTAGGGTGAACTCGCGCCCGATGACACTCCAGACCTGCACGTCAATCTTGGGCCCGTAAAAGGCGGCCTCGTTGGGCACTTCCACATAGGGAATGCCCGAATCCTTGAGGACCTGCCGCACCATGTCCTCGGTCTGCCGCCACAGCTCCGGTTCGTTCACGTACTTCTCGCCGAGCCGGGCCGGATCATGGGTGCTGAACCGCATGACGTAGCGTTCGATTCCGAAGATCCGGAAATACTCCAGGTACATCTGATTGACCGCGTTGAACTCCTCGGCGAACTGCTCGGGCGTGCAGTAAATGTGGGCATCGTTCATGTTCAGGCAGCGCACCCGCATCAGGCCGAAGAGTTCCCCGCTCTGCTCGTACCGGTAACAGGTGCCGTACTCGGCCAGACGCAACGGCAGGTCCCGGTAACTGCGCGGCTCCGCCGCAAAGATCCGGTGGTGGTGCGGGCAGTTCATGGCCTTCAGGTAATAGCGCACCCGCGGCGCCTGGTCGCCGGCCTCCCCCTCTTCGTCGCCAAGCTCCATGGGCGGAAACATGCTGTCCGCGTAATACGGCAGGTGCCCGGAGGTCACGTACATCTTTTCCCGTGCCACGTGGGGGGTCTTGACCCGGAGATAGCCGGCGCGGAACTCGGTTTCCTTGGCCAGCTTTTCCAGTTCCTCGCACAGCACGGCACCGCGCGGCAGCCACAGCGGCAGTCCCGGCCCCACATATTCGGGGTCCATCGCGAACAACCCCAACTCCTGCCCCAGCTTGCGGTGATCGCGCTTTTTCGCCTCCTCCAGCATGGCGAAGTACTGCTCCAGTTCTTCGCGGGTCCGGAACGCCGTACCGTAGACGCGCTGAAGTTGAGGGTTGCGGGCATCGCCCTTGTAGTAGGCGCTGGCCACGCTGGTGAGCTTGAAGGCGCCGATCTCGCCCGTGGAGGCGACATGCGGCCCGGCACAGAGATCCACGAAATCTCCGTTCCGGTAGTAGGTGATGGGTTCGCCCTCCGGAATCTGCTGGATCAGGTCCAGCTTGTAGCGGCTGGGTTGGCCCGGTCTCTCGCTCAGGGCGCCCAGCCGGCCCTTCAGCGCATCCTGGACGGCCTGTTCCCGCGTCACCTCGATGCGTTCGAAGGGATGATTGGCTTCGATCTCCTTGCGCATCTCCTCCTCGATCCGCGGAAAGTCTTCCGGCGTGATCCGGTGCGAGCATTCCAGGTCGTAGTAAAAGCCCTGCTCCACGGGTGGACCGTAGGCGAGCTGCGCATCCGGCCACAGGCGCAGAATGGCGGTGGCCATCACGTGCGCACATGAGTGCCGGAGGCGTTCCAGATCCGACATTTGAGAACGCTCCTGCGGCGTTTTCCGGTCTGAAACAGGCAGTGGCGAAGTCTGTCGAGCGTCAGCCATGGTCATCCCACTGGTTTCAGGAGGGAAGGAGCGGCCCGGAGGGTCCGCACAGCCTTCCGTTCAGGACTCGGCACGGGTTTGGATCATCCCGGTCTTTCGCGCGTAGTTGAACAGTCCACCCGCATCGATCACCGGACGCACGTCCCCCAGGGGCTTGATCCGGTGCACTCTGCCCGTGGCCTGCACGGTCACGGTTAGATCGTCCAGGTTCACCGTCACCACGTCACCGGTCCGCAGCTGGTCGCAAAGCCGTTCCTCCAGCTCGCAGGGATACAGTTCGCCCGTGGCGACACAGTTCCGGAAAAAGATCCGTGCAAAGCTCTCCGCCAGCACGATGCGGCAACCGGCCGACCCCAGCGCGATCGGCGCGTGCTCGCGCGAACTGCCGCATCCAAAATTGCGTCCGGCCACCACGATCGGATACTCGCTGTCCAGGGCCCCCGGTTTGACGTACCGCACCGGGTAAAGGTCCTCGGGCAACCCGCACAGCGCGTAGCTGCCCAGCTTTTCGTACTCCTCCGGGATCGTGGGCACCAGATTCAGGTACTGCGCCGGGATGATCTGGTCGGTGTCAATATTGTCGCCCACGACGTAAACCGGTCCTGTCACCACACTTGTCATGCCGGACAAGGTGCCGTGCCGGACGCCGGGAACGCAACGCTCTTTTGGACCGGGCAAAAGCACAGGCTGTTTGGATCCGATTCGGTCGCGGCCCGAACGCGCGCCCGGATCGTGCGGCCTAAGAAGAAAAATGAAACTTTCCACACGCCACGCGCGTGAAAGGGGCATGAACATCGTGTGGCAATCCGGCCAAAGCTCCCGTGGGGGCCGTTACCATGCATCAGCCAAGGGAACGGTTCCCCGGTTCCTCGCCCCGAGGCGCACGGTCCCCGCCTGCTGCGACCGGGCGCCGCGCACACACGGGTGCGCCCGGGAGAACCCACCGGCACGGTTGGGCGGACCTTGCGCATCAGCTTTGACCCGGGTGTGGACCGACGCCCGCGGCACGCACCCGGCCGAGCACGGGTGCATGGCCGCGTTGACGTTGGCCGGCATCGGTTCGGTGCTGTGGGCCTTCGGCACGATCTGGCTCAAGTTGCAGGACTGGCCCGCCTTCGAGGTCTGGGTTCGTCATTTGGGAGGCCTGTGACCGTGATGCCATGTTCGCGAACCAATTCCCACCCGGCATTCCGGGATTGCGACCCGGCCCGGCCCGGCCGCAAGCTCGCCCCCGTCGGTCCGCGCCATGAACCCGCCTCATCCATTCGAAGCCTTTGTGCGGGAACATCAGGACCAGGTGTACTCGACCGCCCTGCGGTTGTTGGGCGATGCCGGCGCGGCGGAGGACGTCGCCCAGGAGGTGTTCATCCGCGCCTGGCAACGGTTCGGCGACCTTGCCCACAGCACCACCGCCCGAGGCTGGTTACGGACCGTGACCACGCGCCTGGCCCTTACCCATCTGACCCGGTACCGCAACCGGTGGCGGTTCTTTTCAGAGATGACCGGAGCCGACAATGCAGACGAGGAGAACCCGGGACCGCCGGACTTTCCCGATCCGGCGGCCGCGCCGCCCCCGGGAGAACCCGGCGACCGCCGCACCTGGGTACACCAGGCCTTGATGTCCCTGCCCGATCACCAGCGAATCCCGCTGGTGCTGTACCACATGGAAGGCATGAGCTACGAAGAGATCGCGCGCGAACTGGGGATCTCCCTGGGCAAGGTCAAAACGGATATCCACCGGGCGCGCCTGGCATTGCGCCGCAAACTCCAGGTCCGGCTCGGAGCCGCGATTGACGATCTGACGAGATGAAACGACACGAGGAGAAAGAATGGGAAGCCACCCTGCACCGGCTCCTGAACGAGCTGGAGCCCGTGCCCGCGCCCCCCACGCTGTTGCCGCGGATCCTGTCGGCACTGCCCCAAGCCGCTTCGCACCCGGCACGCGGCTGGAGTGCGTGGCCGTGGACAGTACGCGCCGCGGTTTTCCTGGTCCTGGCATCGTTGGCCGGGCTGTGCGGCTGGCTCGGCACGGTATGCCTGTGGGAACCTGCCAGAGAGGCTGTTGCAGCCGCAGGCAAACCGGCTTGGGCCCTGTGGCGCGCGGCGGGTGCGGTCGCGCAAGGTCTGGCCGAACAATGGCTGCCCACGACCGCCGCGCCCCGATTTCTGCTGATGTGCGTCCTGTTTTTAGCCGGAACCGCGGCGGCCATGGTGGCCGCCGGTTACGTCCGGCTGTTGCAACTGGTTTCCGCTCAGATCCGTCCCGGAGAACCTCACTCATGAAAACTCCGTCCATTCAAATCACTTCCTTGCTTCTGCACCCCGGCTTTCGCCGTCCGTCCGCGAAAGCGAACCGGGCGCAACCGGTCGAAACAACATTGTGCGATTCGGCTCCATCCGACACGCCCGACGTCCCCGGAAGCACGGGCGGCGGGCGGAGACGGAGGCGCCGGCTCGGAACCGTCTGCGGGATCCTTGCCTGGCTTTTGCTGCTGATGTCTACCCTGGCCCCGGCTCAAGAGCCTCTCCACGCCGCCTTGGTACGTGAGGATCCCCCAGACGCGCCGGAGCCCGGGCGCACCCGGCACGAAGTGCTGCTGGGGATGGGAAAGGATGTGGTTTTGGAGCCGCGAGCTGCGGCCGAGGTGGTCGTGGCCATCTTTGGCAACGCAAAGGTCCGCGGCCATGTGACGGATACCGTGGTTGCTGTGGTCGGAGACGTGGAGGTGGACGGCCCCGTGGAAGGTGACGTGGTGGCTGTGGGAGGCTCCGTGGCGTTGCTATCGGGCGCCCGCGTCCAGGGGGAGGTCGTCAGCGTGGGCGGTCGTGTCACGGTGGATCCGGCGGCCGAACTCCGTGGCCAAGTGCAGGAAATCCAGTTGGGGCATTGGGGACTGGGCGGCTTGGCCACATGGATCCGTGAATGCGTGCTGAAGATGCGACCGTTGTCCCTGGCCGTGGGATGGGTCTGGCTCGGCTACGCCATCCTGGCGTTTTTCTACCTTCTGCTGGTTCTGCTGTTTCCGCGGGCGATTCAGGCGTGTGCCGTGGCGGTGGAGGAAAGGCCGGCCAGCACGCTGCTGCTCGGCCTGCTGACGAAGTTGCTGGTGCCGATCGTGGGTTTCGTGCTGGTACTCACCGGCTTTGGCGTGTTGCTGGTGCCGGTGCTCCTGCTGGCTGTCGTGCTGGCGGGCCTGGTGGGCAAGGCCGGGTTCCTGGTCTACCTGGGCCGGCATATGTTGCGCGGCGGCCTGAAGACGGCGCCCTTGCTCGGGGCCTTCCTGTTGGGGCTGCTGCTGCTGACGGCGCTTTATCTGGTGCCGTTTGTGGGTTTGCTCACGCTTGTCATCACCGGCCTGTGGGGTTTGGGCGCGGCGGTGGTGGCTCTGTGGTCCGGGCTGCGCCAGGAGATCAACCCCGCGTCCGGAGGCGGCGCGCCGCCACCGGCAATGACCGGTCCTGCAGGCGCACCGCCGGCCGCGCCATTGTCTCCAGCGCCTCCGGCGCCCGGCAGCGGCACGACACTGCCGGGGGCCGGGCCCTCCGTGTCCGGGGGAAGTCCGCACCCACCCGGAGCGACGCCGCCGCCGATCGAAGGCCCGACCGCATCGCCGTTGCCCGAGCCGGCGTCTGCATCGGCCGATCTTGTCCCGGCTCCGCCGCGGGTCCCGCCCCGGGGCGAGTGGGCCCTGCCGCGGGCCGGGTTCGGCGAACGCCTCGGGGCGGCGCTGCTGGACGCGGTGGTGGTGGCGCTGCTGTTTGCGTTGGTTGGCGGCCCGCCCGTCGGTTGGTTGCTTGCCCTGCTGTATTTTGCAGGGTTCTGGACCTGGCGCGGCACCACGGTTGGGGGCGTCGTCTTCAAGCTCCGGGTGGTCCGGTTGGACGGCCGCCCCTTGCGACTGGAGGTGGCCCTGGTCCGCGCCCTGGGTGCCGTGGTGTCCACAGCCGCGCTGTTCCTCGGATTCCTGTGGATTGCCTGGGACCCCGATCGCCAGAGCTGGCACGATAAACTGGTCGGCACGGTGGTCGTGCGGCTGCCGCAGAGCCCGCCCTTGTTGTGCCTCTGACCCGTATCTCTGGTGCTAGTCCCGCCGGATCCGCTCCAGATCGGCTTGGATCTGCCTCCGGAGCGCTTCCAGCGATTCGAACCGTTGTTCGTCCCGGAGCTTTTCCAGCACCGCCACCTCCAGCTCGCGCCCGTACAGGTCGCCAGCGAAATCCAGGAGATGAACCTCCACCCGGAGAGCCGGGCTCTCGCCGGCCACCGTGGGACGCCATCCGACGTTCAAAGCCGCCCGGTACACCCGGTCCTCCACGGCACAACGGCCCGAGTAAACGCCCCGTGGAGGGAGCACCAAGCCCTGCACGTCCAGGTTCGCGGTGGGAAATCCCAGCCTGCGCCCCAGGCCGTCGCCCGCCACCACCCGGCCCGCCAGGGCCCACGGCCGCCCCAACATCTGAGCGGCCAACTCCAGGTGACCGGTGGCGATTGCCTGCCGAATCCGCGTGCTGCTGATCACGTTGCCATCCAGCGCGACAACCGAAAACGCATGGACGGCAAAACCGTGCCGCCGGCCGCTTTCCTCCAGGAACCGGACATCGCCGGCCCGGCGATGGCCGAACCGGAAATTCGCGCCCACGCAGATGCTTCGCAGCCGGCCCAGACCGGACAGCAGGAGGCCGACGAATTCCTCGGGACGCATCCGGCTCAGCGCGGCATCGAACCGCAACACCCAGATGGCGTCCGGCCCCAACTCCGCCAGCGTCCGCAACCGTTGGGCCTGCGTCTGGATCAACGGTGGCACACGCTGGGGAGCCACCACCGTGGCGGGGTGCCGGTCGAACGTCACCACCACCGCCAGCGCGTCGTGTGACCGTGCCTCGGCCAGCATCTGCCGGATGACCTGTTGATGGCCCAGGTGCACTCCGTCAAAGAACCCAAGGGCTGCGCAGGCCGCTCGCTCGCCGCAGGCCGGCAGCTCCTCAGGGCGTTCGACAATGCGACAATTGTTCATGCGGTCCCCAACGGGCCAGGGCGCGCGCGCGGAACGGGTGGGCGGCGGGCATGCCCGTCACTTCGACGGCAGCAACCCGGCTGCACGGGCCAGATCGAGCAGCGGAATCACGTGACGTTCCAGTTCTTCGGGACTCCATTTGAGGATCTCCTCCATCGGCGCAGCATCCTTGACATGGAACGCCCCGGACTGGATCCGGCGCAGACTCGCCAGATGTGCCCCGCATCCGGCCTTTTGACCGATCTCGTGCGCGATGCTGCGTACGTACGTGCCCTTCGTGCAGGCCAGTTCGAACCGCCCGACCGGTTCCTGATAGTCGGTGAACCGAAACCGGTAGATGTGCACCAGACGCGGCTCGCGTTCCACCTCCACCCCCTTGCGCGCCAGCTTGTACAGCGGCACCCCCCCCTTCTTGACCGCCGAAACCATTGGCGGCACCTGCATGAGGTCGCCCACAAACGTCGCCGCCCACTGATTCAGCTGCTCCAGCGTCAGCGGCGGAACCGGCGCGGTGGCCGTCACCTTGCCGTCGGCGTCGTAACTGTCGGTGGTCACACCGAACCGGATCTCGCCCTCGTACACCTTGTCATCCGCCATCAGCTTCTCGGCCAGCTTCGTTCCCTTGCCCAGGACGAGCACGAGCAGGCCCGTGGCATTGGGATCCAGCGTGCCGCAATGCCCCACCTTCTTCAGGTTGAACCGGCGCCGCACAGCCGCCACCACGTCGTGCGAAGTGGGGCCTTTCGGTTTGTCCACCAACAGGGCACCGTCAAACGGTGTAAAAGCGTCCATCATCGGATCCACCAAGGTTGCCGCCGGCCGGGGCGTTGGGAAGCAAAAACTGGCTGGCCCGACCTCGCGCCCGGCCTATGTTGACTACGTGCAGTCGTTGGCCGAGAGCATGTGGCCCGGGGACGCGGCCGCCTGGCAACGGATGGTCGTGCCCGACCTGTGGCAGCAACAGGCCGTGGCCGCCCTCCGCGCGGGACACGACGTGGTGGTGCAGGCTCCCACCGGAGCCGGCAAAACCCTCATCTTCGAGTTGTGGTCCAATCAGGGGCGTTGCCGCGGCCAGGCCATCTACACCGTGCCCACCCGCGCCCTGGCCAACGACAAATTGGCCGAATGGCGCGCCCGCGGATGGGACGTCGGCATCACCACCGGCGACCTGTCCGACAACCTGGATGCGCCCGTCCTGGTCGCCACCCTGGAGACCCAGAAGGCCCGGTTGCTCCGGGGTGAAGGGCCCGACCTGCTGGTCGTGGATGAGTACCAGATGTTGGCCGACCCGGACCGTGGCCTGAACTACGAGCTGGCCCTTGCCATGGCGCCACTCCACACACGACTGCTCCTCCTGAGCGGTAGTGTGGCCAACCCCCATCACGTGGTCCGTTGGCTCGAACGCCTGGGCCGCCGCCCCGTGCTCATCCGGCACGACGAACGGCCGGTCCCCTTGGAAGAAGTGGACCCCCAACAGCTCAGCTACCATGTCCCGCCCCAGATCTCCGGTTACTGGCCGCGGCTGGTGGCCAAGGCACTCGCCGAGGGGTTGGGACCCATCCTCATCTTCGCACCCCGCCGCCAGGCCGCCGAAGCCATGGCCACCGAACTGGCCCGACAACTGCCCAACCCCAACCCGCTCGCCCTCAGCGCCGCCCAAAAACAACTGGTCGGCGATCACCTGGCCCGCCTCCTCAAATGCCGCATCGCCTATCACCACAGCGGCCTGAGCTACGCCGCCCGCGCCGGCGTGGTGGAACCACTCGCCAAGGCCGGCCAACTCCGCGTGGTCGTCGCCACCATGGGCCTGGCCGCCGGGATCAACTTCTCCCTGCGCAGCGTCGCCCTGGCCGCAGATTCCTATCGACGCGACCTCATCGAAACCCCGCTCCGCCCGGACGAGATCCTCCAGATGTTCGGTCGGGCCGGCCGACGCGGCCTGGACGAGGCCGGGTTCATCCTGATTACGCACAATCAACTCCGGCTGCGCGACGCCGCTCCGGTCCATCTCCACCGTTGCGGTCTGGTGGACTGGTCGGCACTGCTCGGCGTGATGAGCGCCGCCGCAGACACCGGCCGGGACCCGCTGGAAGAGGCCGTGCGCCTCCAGGAACGCCTGTTCACCTCACACCCGATCACCCTGGGCGTCGAATTCTCGCTCCGCCACCGTGACGTCCCCTGCGGCTTGCAGACCGATACCGAACGGGCCCGCCACGTCCGGCGCCGAGTCCGCGAAATGCTCAACAGCTGCGGTGAATGGGAACCCCTGCCCGCAACCCGGGAAGTGCCGGTCCGCGAAGTGAAAGTGCCCCGCATGCCGGGCATGCCCCAGGAACTGCCACCCGCCAAACCGCTCCCCGAAGCCGGATGGAACGGCCCACCGCCCGAGCTCGTCCCCGCCCTCACCGTGCCCGCCGCACTCGAAAAGCTCGGCATGGGCACCCTGGTGCGGCTGGAAGACCACGGGGATCCCCCCACCTACGGGCGCGCCCTCACCGTGGCCGACCAACTTCACGACGGCCGTGTGGTCTTGCAAAAGTGGGTGCGGCGCCTGGTCGGTTGGAACGGCCGGCAAATCTCACATGAGGCCTGGGAACAACAGGTCCTGCCGCGGCTCAAGGATCGCCTGCTCGAGCGCCGGACGCCGTTGCTCCACATCACCTGCCGGGATCACCGCTACATCGCCTGCGTCAGCCTGGCCGACCTGACCCTGCGCGTCCCCGTGGACCGCCACGGCGTGCCCATCTGGCGGCCGCTGATCCGGGAGGTCCAACCGCGCGAATGCGCACGATGCACCCTGCAAGCCGCCTGCCGCGCCCTTCCCACCGCCACCGCCACCGTCGGCCTCTGGCGGCGACTGGGGCTGATCGATGACCGCGGCCATCCGACCCTCCGGGGACGCCTGGTCAGCTTCTTTTCCCAGGGACACGGACTCGCCATCGCCGCCGCGCTCGAAGACGAGTCCTACCCGCTCGATGAACTGATCTACGACCTCGCCAACCTGGATGCCGGACACCGGTTCGCCGGCGATGACAATCGCTGGGGTGGCCGACTGGCCGCGGCCTGTCATGCCCTCTACGGCCTGCGCACCATTCCGGGCTACCTGGAGAACGGCGTCCCGCCCCGCTACGGCGCGGGCGCGGCGGAAATCGCCGCCAGCGTCCACCGCGATCCACGCAGCAAATACGGATGGGTCACCGAAACCCTCGGCCTCGGCGACATTGACCGCATGCTCATCGAGTGGCGGAGTCTCCTCCGCCAGATCAGTCATGCCCCGCCCCTGCCCTGGCCGCGCTGGACCGCCCTGCAGGAACGGGCCCGAACCGTCCTCAACGAAACCCAGTCCCCCACGCTCACCGACCTCCCACCCCTCGAACCGCACCAAACCCGGCGCGTGGATCATCGGCTCGTCCTTCGCCGGCACTGAGAATCCAGGGCCGCGCGGTCCGACTGCCCCTCCACCTCCCCGACCCTTTCCACCCCGCAGCCCCTTCGCTACCTTCCCCGCATGACGATCGAGGAGATCCTGCACAACGAGGAACTGCGGCAGCACGAGTTTCCGGTCACCGTCAGGTGCGTGTTTCTCGCGCACGCCGGCGTCTGCCCCCTGCCCCGCCGCGTGGCCGAAGCCGTGGCGCAGTACGCCCGGGCCGGCACCGAGTACGATCAGGAACGGATCGTTTACCCGGAAATCCTGAGCGAGACCCGCCAGATCGCCTCCCGCCTCCTGGGTTGCAGCGCCGACGAAGTGGCCTTCGTGGGCCCCACCTCCCTCGCCCTCAGCCTCGTGGCCGCAGGCTGGCCCTGGCGCCGACAGGACAACCTGGTCATCTACTTCGACGACTACCCTTCCAACGTCTACCCCTGGATGGCTCTCGCTGAACGCGGCGTGAAGGTGCGCCTCCTCAACACCAAGGGACTCGGCTACATCCGGCCCGTGGACGTCCTCGGCCAGGTGGACGAGCAAACCCGCATGGTCGCACTGGCCAGTTGCCATTTCGTCAGCGGGTACCGGATCGACGTCGAAACCATCGGCCGCCAGCTTCACGAACGCGGCATTCTCTTCTGCGTGGATGGCATCCAGACCGTTGGAGCCTTTCCCACACCCCTGCAGCACGTGGATTTTCTGGCCGCCGATGCCCACAAATGGTTGCTCGGCCCTTGCGCCGCCGGCCTCCTCTACGTCCGGCGCGACCTGCAGGAACGCCTCCAGCCCGCCTGGTACGGTTGGAACAACGTGCGCTGCCCCAACTTCGTCGCCCAGGAAGAAATCCAGTTCCGATCCGGCCCGGCCCGATTCGAAGCCGGGACCTACAACCTGCTCGGTCTGGTGGGACTCAAGGCCGCCATGGAACTGCTGCTCGAGCTGGGCGTCGAAAACATCGCCCGCGAACTCCTCCGCAAACGCGCCTGGCTCGTGCCCGCCCTGCGCGAAAAGGGCTACACCGTCCTGCACGCCGATGCACCCCCACAGCAAGCCAGCGGCATCATCAGCTTCTATCGCCCGGAAACCGACATGGCCGCGCTCCACCAGCGGCTGCTCGACCGCGGCATCGTCACCTCCCTGCGCACGGACCGATCCGGCCAGAAATACATCCGAGTCTCACCGCACTTCTACAACACAGACGCCGAACTGCAACGATTGCTCGAGAACTTGTAGCCCCAGGGAGGCAGCAGCCGGCTCGCCGTGCTCCGGCGCCGCCCCCCCGCCCGCGCCTGCACTCCTGCCCCCCATGAACTCGACCGCACCTTGCCCGTCCCCGCCACCGTTCGATCCCGGCGGGGACCCGATCCTCCGGGCAGAGTCACCCCGGCAGGCCATGGATTGGAGCCTGGCACTCCTCAGCCAGGGCATCGAATCCACCATCGAAGCCACGCCGGAGGGCTGGCAGCTCCGGGTGACCCCCGAGCAGTATCCCCAGGCCCGGACCTGCATCGCCCTCTACGAGGCCGAAAACCGGCCCCGTTCCTGGCGCAGTCAACTGCCTTCCACAGGGCTGCTCTTCGATTGGAGCAGCCTCGCCTGGGCCGGGTTGGTCGTGGTCTTTTACCTCCTGCAGCAGCACTCGCCCGTTTACGAGGAACAGGGCCTGATGGACGGCCGGGCCGTCCTCAACGGCGAATGGTGGCGCCTGGTCACCGCCACCTGGTTGCATGCAAATGCCACGCACCTGACTTTGAACCTGATGTGCGGTCTGCCGCTGCTCGGACTCACCATGGGCGCCTACGGCACCGGCCCGGGCTTTCTCGCCGCCCTCTTGTCCGGCGTCGGTGGCAACGCCCTCGCCCTGGCGGTCCACGGAGCCGACCACCGCAGCCTGGGCGCGTCCGGCGTGGTCATGGGCGCACTCGGCCTGCTCACCATCCGGGGCGTCTGGTGGTATCTGCGCGTTCAAAGCGACCGCCGCTGGGCCTTCGCCGGGCTTGCGGCCGGGCTGATGTTGTTCCTCCTGATGGGCGCCGGCGAAGGGTCCGACCTCCTCGCGCACCTGGGGGGCTGGCTCTGCGGGCTGTGCATGGGCAGATTGGCCCTGACCTGGCCCCGCTTTCCCCATTCCGGGGCATGGAACCTGGCAGCGGGCCTTGCCGCAGCCGCCCTGACCATCCTCTCCTGGACTTGCGCATTGAGCGCCACCGGTGGTTGAGTCGCTCCCGGCCTGCCCCCGCCCGAATGCATCCACCGTACCCGTACCAGCACAGGGAAACTGCGTGACTCGAGCCCCTGGCAGGACCGCCTCCCCTCACCGATTGAACCGGAAGTGCATCACGTCATAGTCCTGCACCACGTAATCCCGCGTTTCCAACCGCAGTTTGCCCGCCCGCTTGGCTCCCGTCTCGCCACCATGCGCCACCAGATCGTCAAAGCTGATCACCTCCGCCCGAATGAAACCCCGCTGAATATCCGAGTGGATGGCCCCGGCCGCTTCCCAAGCCGTGGCACCCCGCCGGATCATCCACGCGCGGTTTTCCTTTCCTCCCACCGTAAGAAAACTGATGTAACCAGCCGCCGCATACGCCCGCAGCACCAACAACTCCGGCCTCTCCAATTCCTCCGCCGAAGCCACGACCAGCGGTTTCAGGGTCACCAGCCCGGAATGCATCGCCAGCGCTTCGCGTTCCGGCCCCGTCAGCCCGGCTTCCGCTGCCGTCCGATCCTCCTCCAGGGCGGACTTCAACTTTGCCAGGGCCGACCGCTCCGGTTCCCCCGGGCCACGTCCCAGTCGGTTCTCCACGAACTCCAGATCGTGCAGCAACAAATCCGCACGCCGCTCCGGCGCCACCGCATACACGTCCGCCGAGGCCAACCCCTCTTCCCCCACCACTTCCACCTGGACATAAGTCTTCTTCTTGGCCTCCACCAGCCGATCCACCAGGTCCAGCCGCGGATCCTTCACATTGTGGCGCCCGACCACCAAACCCGGAATCCCCAATGCACAGATCTTCATGAGAGCCCGCAATTACGGTCCACGCGGCCGACCAAGTCAAGGCCCGTGTCTCACGCGGGGCAGCAGTCTGGCATTTGACTTTCCACCGGGCTCGAACATGTTGCCGCTCCGGGGCAGCGGCTGGACAACCCCGGCCGAGCGCATGGCTTATCGAAACACCGACACGATAATCGAACACTCCACCGCTCATGAACGCGTTCCACGGCTACTGCCTCATTACACCGGATGATCTTCACTGGCGTCCCTCCAACCTCATGAAGATCCCCAATGCGGATTACCTCGAACGTACCGGCAGCCGCAACCTGGCCGCCCGGCTCTGGCGCCTGCCACCCCGCTCCGCGAACACCCTCCACAAGCACGTCCGCCAGGAAGAATTCTACTTCGTCCTCGAGGGCACAGGCCGCATCCGCATCGGCGATGTCACGCTGACGGTTCCCCGGTACGGTGGCGTCCTCGTCGCGCCCGAACTCCTGCGCCAGATCTTCAACGACACCGACACCGACGTGCTCTGGCTCATCGTGGGAGCGCCTGAAGAACCCGAATTCCTGCAGGGTTCGAAGTCCACCGGCACGGACCTCTCCCTCTTCTATCCGGTGGACCCCACCCAGTTGCCCAGGGAACTGGCAGGCGTCACCTGGCCACCGAAGCCTTGACACCGGGAGCCATCCAGAATCCCCATCCCCGGCCTCCCCACAACGACATTCGACGCCTGCGCAGCGTTCCCATCCCTCCTCCCGACCCACCGGCGGGAAACGCCCTGGTTGAGGCTCGGAGACCTCGTGTTTCATCTCCACCCGACGTCCCCTGCCCTGCTCCGCCGCTCCGCGGCTCAGGACCCTTCCCGGCCGGACTCTCTGGATCCAAACGACACGAACCGACCCGATAAGGTCCCCGTCCGAATGTGTATCTGGAATTCAAGCGTCCGACCCATAAAGCCGACCCGGCCTCCGACCGCGCCCGCTGGCTCCGTATCGCGCCAACCTTCGTGATCGCCGCGCGCGCGTCTGCCAGCTTGGGCCAGCCATGCCTTGCTGTAGCTGCTCACCAGCCGCGCCTGGAGAGGGTCCCCGATGTCCACACTGTCGGAGCGGATCGCGCAGCATGAACTCCAACAGTCCGAACACCACGCCCGACCCAGGCGACCGGCCCGATCAGCTCGGAACGACAACGGCCCATCCGCGCGCGTCCTGTACCATCATCATCCTGACCCGTCTGGGCGTCCTTGTCCGGCCAACGCCATCCCATCCGCCGGCTGGAGGAAACACGCTCGCATTCGGCAGGCACGTGGAGAACCGGTACCGAAGGTGCATCCCAAACCAACTCGCCCGCGCGCCCGCTACAGCCCTCTAACACTCACTCCCGCATCGGTCCTTGCAAGAACAGGTTCGCGGCGCTGTTCGAGCCGAACTGTCGCGGCAGATCCTTCCATCTGCCTCCGTTGTCCAGCAACCAGAAGATCCCGGCCTGTGCCTTGCCTTTGTCGGTCCAAGGTCGGCCGGCCCTGAGGTTCTTGGGAGGATCGAGAATACGTGTGCAAAACCAATCCAATAACCTGTCTGTACGTTTCAGCACACCTACATGATGGCTATGTCACAAATCCTTGTCAATGGTGGCGGGATAGGTTCTACTTTTCAGCCCAACTCCATAATGGCTACCTCGCGAACGCCTGTCATGGGTTTTGGGATACGTTCTAAAACTCCGCCACCTTCCAACAACCGAACCCATACCACACGTACACGCGCCGCGTACTATCGCTCCGCTTATTCTCTTCCCAACTCTCGCTATATATCAGGAAAGGTACCCAGACCGCCACGCGACCGTGCCGTGTCCACTCCAAGGATGCGCGCGCGCATTATCATGCTGCCCAAGCGCGCCCACGCTGCTGGACTCTGAGCCCCTCCATTCGTCATGCTCTGCTTCTATCAGCGCATCCACTCCTATCGTCGCCGTCGCATACCAAAGAGCCACATAAGGTCCCACGCATGCCAGTGCAACACAACACCACCTGCCTATGCGCCGGCGCACGCTCGTCCACCCAGTAGCTGCACGGCCGGCATTCGCGCTACGTTGTCTAACAAGAGAACCTACATAAGATGTCAGCAGAGCGCCAGCAGCAACAAGCACTGCGATCTGTAATACGCCGCAGGCTATGCTCACGGGGTCCGTGGGCGGTTGAGGGAGCTCGGAATAGCGGACAGTAGCAAACATCCATGGAATAGCGTACAAGACATAAGCGTACCCCCAAGCGTTGACCACAAACAGAACCGGCCATATCAAGCCAATGTGCGGTTTCAATTGGCGTGACACTCTCCACGCCAGGGCACCGGAGAAAGCCCAAAGGCCTGCAACGTAGATCCGGTGGAACAACAAGGGGGACACATAGAGCAGCTGTCCCGCCACACCAACGGCCAGACACGATAAGCCCCCCATAATCGCAGAGATTCCCACGCTCTGATGTCAGGCTGCCTCATGACCTAGGGACAGCATTTCATGATCGGCATTGAACCGTTAATTCGTTCATTGGCAGGAGGAAATAGCGCCCACACGGTTGTGCCAGCCGCGACATGCGAGCAGTACTTTACGAGCGTGGGTCCGATGTAGAATTCATATGCCGGAAATTCATCGTGCTTGCCAGTGTATCGGGCGACACCGGCCTTCGTATCAAAGGTGATCGTGATCCAGTAAGTAATGCCCGGCGAGCCCTCCACCAGCGGATTACTTTCGTCGCCCTCCATATTGACTATAACCTGCGACGCTGTGGTTGTGACACTTGCTTTAAGCGTGCTTCCACTGGCTTTCCCGGTTGCTATGACCGCATGAGTGGTTGGGTTGAGCTCCTCAGTAATCCCCGTATCTTTCCATTCAGAGCCCGGAATCAAACCTTTGCTCGGACCGCAGGTCTCGATGACGATCCGGTGAATTGTGCGGTACGAGCCACCACCCGGTCCGTGGTTGTCGCCGCGAAACAGTCGTTTTTTTAGAAGCCATGGCGCCTCTACGGTGGGAGTCTCAATATAAGTCCACACGACCACTTCAAAGATCTCCCACCCATAAAGGTCAATGTTGGAGCTGGCACAATTGGCAGCAAAGGCATGGAGACATGCGCCACCTCCTTCTTCGATCGGATCCCTGCTCAACCAGCGGCCTGAGGTGGGACTGTAGGGCCGGTATTCGTACAGCACCAGCCCGGTGAAGTCTTCGGTGCGTTTGGTGCTAAAACGGAATGGATTCTGGTGGGCGGCAGGACCGCTCAAGCGGAGGGCCTCGCCAAAAGGACCGTATTCGTACCGGGCGGTTTCAGTGCCGGTGGACGCCGAAACCAGGTTCCACACATTCCCGTTGCCGTCGTAGGTGACGAAGTGGGTGCTTGCGGCAGGGCCGCCAGCCACCCGAATCCACAAGAGCCCACCGACACCTCCGGCGCCGTCGAGGGTCTCTGAGAGATCCAGGCCCCACACGTAGGCGCGCACCAGTGCGTTGTTCGTCGCATTCAGTTCGGCGATGTGACGGCCGAAAAGCAAAGGATCACTGACGAGCTTCAAGTCCTCCACCACCTGCCACACTCCGTTGCTCAAGACGTACGACGTCTGCCGCACCCGCCGACCCCAGGCGTCGTACTTCCAGTCCACCCGTCGCCAACTGCCCCGGTCTGTCGCACCGTAGCTCATCACCCTCGCCAGCCGGTTCTCAGCATCCCAACTCTACATCCACCTCCCGTCCCGGACAAGGTTCCCGTCCAGATCGTGGATCAGCAGCTCCGGCGTCTGCGCCACGAAGGCCGAGCGGGTCTCCGACTGCACCCGGTCCGGATTGGCCCGCACCACGCCCAGGTTCGTCACCACCACCCAGACCGAGCCCGTCGCGTTGTTCACCAACGCCTCACCGTACCAGTACCGGCCATGCTGAATCGCCCGCGCCCATTCGTTGCTCCCCCACCACAACGTCACCGTCGCCGCCTCCCCCGCCTCTTTCAAGCCGCCCACCTCCAAAATCGCCACGGCCTGATTGCCTTCAGGGACTCTGGCCCTTCAGCCTCCACGGCGGCGGCTCCACTCCATCGCTCACCTTACCCACAACTCGAGGCGACGCCAGCGATCCCAAGGGCGGGTAGTGATACAGCACTTCACCGTTTCTCAACACCATCACGCCATTCGTCATTACAATACACCCGTTAACCACGCAGATCCGTTCGTAGTACAGACTCACTCCACCCAGCTCAATTGCCCGCCAATAGTTGCTCATCTGCGGTAGAAACCAGTTCTGGCTGCGAACCTCCTCGTCGATTTGCGCACACCAGTTCGTATCTACATCTGGCTTGTTCGTCTGCCCCAAGGCCAACGACACTACGGTATTGTCCCTGCTCCATCGTACTCCTGCTAGATACCAATATCCGCGCAACCCAACAGGCTCCATGCGTTCAATCACTCTGGCCGACTGAGGATCCAGAAAGTCCAGCAACAGATCTGGACGCTCTCTTTCCAGCCGCCCACCTCCCAGCATCCAGACGACCGCACAGGCTGTCATGATGCGGATCACCCACTGCGCTCCACTCAACCATCTCACTGACCACTGCACTCGCGAGCGCACGGCGGTGGACCACCCGTCTGCCTTCAGATTGCCTTCCATGTCGTCTCGTTCCTTCCCGCTGACCTCAACCAAACCGACAGCGTCTCATCGTCTTTCAACAACCTGCGAACCCAAACAAAAATGCTACCCGAAAACCATCTACACTACGAGTCGTCTTTGGCAGCAGCAGTGCAGCACTGCGACCGATTGCCTGACATGGAACAGCCTGCACCTCTGCATATGCTCACCCCACTCTGCCTGCCACGCTTCTCGCAATTCCTCTCTCCGGTCCCAACACCCGTGCAACCCTCCAAGGTCATTTTCCAGCTTTACCCCCGGGTCCTCTCCTACCTCACCGACCGAGCTGTTGCCTGCCTGCTCCACAACGTTCTGCTCTCTGCTCTGTCGCCTGAACATCTGCTCCCCCGCCATCCCTTGGCGCGCTTCCCTGCTCATGCCTCCGCCAATGCTCGCCCAAAAGTTCGAACTGCCTTATGTCCTTGCACGCGCACGCCGTTTTAGCGGTACCCGGCCAACTTCCGGGAGCAATGCCCAAAGGCCGGCCCACTCTGGCTCAATCCTCTCCGGCGGTCCGCGCGGTGATCACTGCCCGACGATCCTCCGGCTCGCAGCCCACGCAACGTGCCATTCCAGTAGCAACAGCGCCCCTCTTCCATCACCACTTTCCACAACCAGGAAGTGGCGCACCGCCTCAGCACCGCGGAGACCTCCGCTCGACACTCATTCTGCGCGCCCCTTGCCCATGCCGCAGGTCCGATCATGGCAACACTCCAGTGCCTTCTTCCCGTTCCGCCCCACCAATCTCTCCCCACGGCGCGCGGTCCACCCACATCTCCTCAAGGAGTCCCCGCGATCGTCCAGATCCGGCCATCCCGCAGGATGGCCACCCCGAAGCCCATTTCAAGTCCATCGGTGCCATTTCTGAACGAGTATGTGCAATAGAATAAACGTCCCCGTCCCAGCGCCTCGCAGTACGGAAGAGGATATTCGATTCCGTCGGGTGTCAGGTGCGCTAACCGGTTTTCCAGCCAGCTTTTCAATCGAGCCGGATCTTCCGCTCTTCGTACGAACCCACTCACCACTCCCTGTGCCAGCGCATCTGCAAACGTAGCCTGGGCCCTCACAAACTCAGGCGACAACGGCTCGAAGGCGGTGTACCACACCGCCTGCTCCGGATATAACCGTCGGAACAGTGCAACTTCCCTTCTATACAGCTCGGGCAACTGCTGGCAGTCCGGCTCCTCAGTCGTTACCAGCCACCACACTGCAGCCAGAACCAGCATCTCTGTCACACATGCGACTACTCTCATCCGTACCCGCATAGCGTCTCCCACCTGGTCAAAGGTCTAATTCCGAGGGCTGTCGGATTCCGGTGTCACCCGCACACTGCTCTACCGAGCATCGCGGCATCGTCTGCAAAACCACCCAACATCCGACCACGCGGAACACTTTGAATGCCCCAGCTCACTCCACCCCATGAGAACGTGAACAGGGCACCATCCTGCGGCAACTTTTTCAAAAGCGCGTCTTCAAACCTCATTTCGGAAGGCCCCTGCCACGCCGTCCTGAACCTTGGATGCTCCAACAGACGAACGCCGGTGTCGGGCATCTCGGGTGTCTGTGAATTCGCCACCACGAATCGACCCTGCCTATTCCTGCAGAGTTCCTGAGCTCCTCCACAAGCCTTCGCCTCCTGCAAGGCTTTTCGCCTGAGCCAGTATTGCACCCCCGCCTTGTCCTCCCTGACCTGGCTGACACTCCTCTGGCCAAACCCCAGACCGAACTGCATTCCTTTCCAACACATCCTCGAGCAAGAACAGCCCCGGTTGGGTTCCTGCTGCAGCTTCCTGTTGAGCGCTGCTGGAGCATCTTTATGACCACGAACCCCGCCCATGGTCGGACGTGAGGACAACGCACCTTCGCAGCGTCGCAGACATCTGCTAGAACCGGCACGCACAGCACTCCCGGAAGGGCACCCATCTACAGTCTATTCTTAACTTGTCGAGTTCGACGTTGACATCAAGATCCATGCCATACCAGGTTTCTGTGGCCTTTACGAGGATTGGTATCTCAATGGCTACACTTATTGGCTTCTCATGTCTGCACTCGAATGTGCCTGCACCGAGTGCGAATCCAGAGGGCTCCCATCCCGGCCCGCCAAGGCAATCGCTGACACACCCTATAAACCGCGTCCATTGTTCTCCTGCCTTCAGCAGGTCGTCCGAATACCATTGGCTCGCTTCTGGAACGCGTTGGGGCGGCGGAAGCTCGTCCTGCTCGGCACACCATTTCTTTAGTTTTCCACAGATGTCTATCCCAGCGAGCTTCGCCTTAAGCCAGTCAACAGCGCTCGTTTCCAATGCGCACGTCACGAGGCACTTGCGAATATCCTTGATCGGTGGCCTGGGGCGGCTCGGAGGCCGCCGGGGAGGACGTCGAGGGCCTCTAGGCTGCTCGGTGTGCGGCCTGTGTGCGGAGAGCCCGTAGCCGTCCAACGTCACAATGGCCGCATTATCAACCGCGGCGTGAAGATTTGCCGAGGCAGTTTCTTCCACCGGATCCCTGCTCAACCAGCGGCCGGAGGTGGGACTGTAGGCGCGGTATTCGTACAGCACCAGGCCGGTAAAGTGTTCAGTGCGCTTGGTGGAGAAGCGGAAGGGATTCGCCTTGGCCGCAGGGCCACTCAGGCGAACCGGCTCACCAAAGGGACCGTATTCGTAGCGGGCGGTTTCAGTGCCGGTGGTGGCCGAAACCAGGTTCCACACATTCCCGTTGCCGTCGTAGCAGACGAAATGCGTGCTCGCAGCAGGACCGCTGGCTATCCGAACCCACAACAGCCCTCCCACACCACCGGCACCGTCGAGAGTTTCCGACAGGTCCACGCCCCAGACGTACGCGCGCACCGGGGCGTTGTTCGTCGCATTCAACTCCGCCACGTGCCGGCCGAAGAGAAGAGGATCACTGACAAATTTCAGGTCCTCCACCACCTGCCAAGCACCGTTGGTGAGGATGTACGACCTCTGTCTTGTCTGCCAGCCCCAAGCGCCGTACATCCACTCCACCAGACGGAAGCTGGATGAAGGACCTGCCACGGTGATCACCCTCGTCAGCCGGTTCTCAGCATCCCAACTCTACCGCCGGCATCAGTCCACGGCAAGACCCCACGACCCACCAGGCGACCACCAACCGCAATAGCCACAGTTCCACCCTTCACAGGCTTCCGGCTTGTCTCCACCTCTGTCACAGCTCTGCCTTCTCCGGGCGTCGCTGCTCTTCCGTCCGTTATTTCCTATTGCTCCATGCCCTACCTGCACAGCCAGCTCCCCCACTACAGTGTCAGGGTCGCCGCCGGGTGGACACAACGCCGCGTCTACGAAGCCTTCGTACCGTCGATGCTGCCAGTACTCCACGGCCAGGTGCCCGTGCTGCCGTAAGTAACCCTCAACCACTTCTTTTCGCACTAGACGCTGGACGAGATGCAAAAGCCCACTCTTGCAAAGGAACTGGTCGGTGCCGAGCGTTTCATTTGACCCCGTTGCCTAGGAGCCTAGCGCCTCCCGCCTGCGTTCTCCGTTTTCGGTCCAGGGACAGCTGGCCTTCCGGTTCCCCGGAGGATCCGGAATGCTCGTATAAAAAGCAACCTAGCAAGCTATCCGTACGTCTGCGCTCAAGACAATGGTACTCGCTCATGGATATGTCAGGAGTGTGTGAATAGCTTTTACGACTTCATGGTGCTGCGCAACCGATGCCAGTCTTCGGGCATCGGCCACGTGCGCCGTTATCTCCCAAGAAGAGCTTTCGCCGCATTCAACAGCCAGATGCCGAGCTTCCCAAACACAAACAGCCACGCCACAAGCCCAATTATGAAAGAATCAAGAACCACTGCTGGCGTCACAGCAACACGACGCCTTCGACAGTTTGTCTGCGGTCGGTTCTTCATGCTTCCTTACTCTTTTTCAGGCAGATGACAACAAGTTCGTCATGGCAATCGCCATACTGGTCTTTCCACAAACGCAATCGGACTGTGCCAGCGCCATCGCAATACGTTTCGATTATGGACGTAATTATGCCGCTAAAGTGTGCCAACACCGACACTGGCGTTCGAACGTAGGCCACCTGACCCGGCTTGAATGCACATACACAATACAGCCTCGCTGCAAATTCAGCAACAACCGAGCCGGCAACGACAATCACTATAGGGGCGGCTGGCACCACTGCTCTGCCATCAGGGTCATAACTACCACTCGGAGCATTGAGGCCGAACCTATACTGGTTATTATCTTCTTCCAACCGCAAAACCTTCACGCCGCCTCTCAAGTGTTGAAGGCCGAGTTCATTCAGTGGATCTCTGCTCGTCCACCGCCCGACACTCGGACTGTACGCGCGGTATTCGTACAGCACCAGACCGGTAAAGTCTTCAGTGCGCTTGGTGCTGAAACGGAAGGGATTGAACCGGGCCGCAGGGCCGCTCAGGCGCAAGGGCTCGCCAAAGGGACCGTATTCGTACCGGGCGGTTTCAGTGCCGGTGGTGGCCGAAACCAGGTTCCACACGTTCCCGTTCCCGTCGTAGCAGACAAAGTGGGTGCCCACGGCAGGGCCGCTGCCTACCCGAACCCAGAGCAGGCCACCCACACCACCGGCGCCGTCGAGGGTCTCCGACAGGTCCAACCCCCACACGTACGCACGAACGAGGCTGTGGTTCGTCGCGTTCACCTCAGCCACATGCCGGCCGAAGCGCAAACGCTCACGGATCATTTCCACACTGATGGCAACTGCCACGCCCTTGGCGCTTGCAATTGATTGCTTTTGCGCCACTTGGCCCATCGCCCATCATACGCGCATTGGCCTGTGCACGCATCCTCAACGGCTCCTTCGCATACCACGACTTCTACAGGTGCCCCTCCATGCAACCTTGGTCCCTACCTTCTCGGTCGTCGGGTGAGAATCCACGACCATATCGTAACCGGCATCAAGGCAACGGCGATCCCGACCATTGTATCCGCGGCAACCGCGCCATACTGTACGATCGTTGGTGGCACAAAATCGGTCCACTGATCGCCCTCAAGCACAAAAACTACCACCGGCACAGGCCATCCAACGGCTCTGGCGCGCGTGCACACCTCATATTCCAGATACATGGTAGTCCACATTCCACCTATAGCCCCCAATACAGTCAGCAGGCCAGCAGCTACCCACCACTTTGCGCCAAACCGGTGTCGCCTAAGCCGTAGCATGGTCGCGACCACCGACCAGCCCGCCACACATGCGATTAGGATGACAATGAACAGACCTCTGATGACACGCATGATGGTAAGTATTAGTTACATGTGAGCCCGCAACTAGTGGCAGCCTCCCATGCCCAGTCTTTGCAGTTGTAGCGTCCCTTTCCCCAAGCTTTATAGGGCTTGCGTGGGGGATAATTCTTTATGCAATCCTGCACCTCAGCATCCGTGGCGGTGGTTCCAACCTTACCTTTTCCGCTTCCGTGTTTTAAAGACGTGTTGGCTTTTTCACACGTCACGCAACTGTTTGGCCGGAAATGCATTTCTTCAATGGTCCCCTTTCCACCAAACCCCCAGCCCCACTTGTTGCCTTCGCTGTCCACATACTGCACGTAGCAGTGTTCTCCACCAGCCATGTTGCCAAGTATTCCAGGATAATCACAGATGCCATCTACCGCAATATCCCGCTGGCAAATCGCAAAACCCCTAGGATACTGGGGCGGCTTTGGAAGCTCAGGCATCGGTCGAGGAAATGGCCGGCTAGGATCGGTAGGCCACGGCCAGCCGGGCGGCGCCATTTGCAAGCCAAGACTATCCGCGCTCCTCACGGGAGCGTTGACGATAAAGACAAACAGACCAAGGCCTCCCACCTCCTCGATCGGATCTCTACTCAACCAGCGGCCCAATGTGGGACTGTACGCCCGGTATTCGTACAGGACCAGACCGGTGAAGTCTTCGGTGCGTTTGGTGCTGAAGCGAAAGGGATTTGCCTTGACCGCAGGACCGCTCAGGCGCAACTGCTCGCCGAAGGGACCGTATTCGTACCGGGCGGTCTGCGTGCCGGTGGAGGCCGAAACCAGGTTCCACAGGTTCCCGTTGCCGTCGTAGCTGACAAAATGCGTGCCCGGAGCAGCTCCGGTTGCTACACGAACCCGGAGCAGCCCTCCCACCCCTCCGGCGCCGTCGAGGGTTTCGGACAGGTCCAAGCCCCAGATGTACGCACGCACCACGCTGTTGTTGGTGGCATTCAACTCTGCCACGTGCCGGCCGAAGAGGACGGGATCATTGACGAGCTTCACGTCCTCCACCACCTGCCACATTCCGTTGCTCAAGACGTACGACGTCTGCCGCACCCGCCGCCCCCTCGCGTCGTACTTCCATTCCACCCTACGAAAGCTGGATGAAGGACCTGCCACGGTGATCACCCTCGTCAGCCGGTTGCAGACTGTTCCCAGACAAAGCCGTTGTCTTGGTACTCCGTCCTTTCTGGCAGCGCTCCGCTGGCCCGCACAGCCCTCTACTGGGAAGAACGACGACTGCGAGAGTCCAAATCGCTAGGCACTCTCTCAAACTCTTCCTCGGGGCGCCACCACGGCTGAAAGCACCAGACCTCTATGGCGCCGCCCGGATACTCAAGTATTATCCCTCCGGTCTCATCAACGTAGTAGTCTGCGGCCGCAGACGTGCCAGGCAATAGTATGGCTGCAACTCTTGCAACGGTGCCGTCCTTTCGGAGCCGTACGAGGTCTCCAACGCAGATCTCATCCATGTTGCAGTCTCTGACGATCATATATAAGCTGACCCTTATGGTGCTGGCCCACCGCCGCTGACCGGCCGGAAGGGTTCTATTCCCGGAGGCAACTCCGTGCCAGGAATGGGATCCGAAAAATGCCTAGGGCTGAAGCACCTGCATGCTGGATACGGACTCTGCATTACGAGGTACAGATCGATATGTGGGCCGTCCACCCCGTGACCGGGCGTCAGGTCCACTTTACCCATCAGGGTGCCGACTGGGGGATCGCATGGCAAACAGCCCTTTACTCTTCGTAAGCATCGTGTGCACTTCTCTTTGGCTCTCTCAAATGCCCTTGCGACTGCCTCGGAAACGCTGTTGGCAGCGTGAACGATGCTTTCAATGACCCGCTTGCCTTCTTCAGATTCCAACCAAGAAGCAGCTGCTGCGCACATGACCATGCCTGCGACCAGCCGAATGACTATAGCCGCAGGAACTGCAACGGCCGGGTTGCGCCCATCTGCATCCACGTAAACGGAGTGCGCATTTGCGCACGCGACTAACAAGTTCCACCCACCTCTCTCCTCGATCGGATCCCTGCTCAACCAGCGGCCTGAGGTGGGACTGTAGGCCCGGTATTCGTACAGGACCAGACCGGTGAACTCCTCGGTGCGTTTGG